>ERZ761602.50-NODE-50-length-268069-cov-370.887983_pt1 | contig 268069 bp, 222 predicted proteins | sample MGYA00512165_ERZ761602 | MGnify/ENA primary metagenome ERZ761602 (study PRJEB28899, sample SAMN02445085) | bioreactor sludge metagenome | biome: EBPR sludge; isolation source: Thorneside wastewater treatment plant | place: Australia: Brisbane, Thorneside... | reverse complement strand
AACCCGATCGTGCGCAAGCTCACCTTCACCGGCTCCACCGAGATCGGCGTCAAGCTCGCCGCCCAATGCGCGCCGACGGTGAAGAAGCTGTCGCTGGAACTGGGTGGCAATGCCCCCTTCATCGTCTTCGACGACGCCGACCTCGATGCCGCGGTCGAAGGTGCGCTCGCTTCCAAGTACCGCAATACCGGCCAGACCTGCGTGTGCGCCAACCGCCTGCTGGTGCAGGACAGCGTGTATGACGCCTTCGCCGCCAAACTCGCCGCGGCGGTCGCCAAGCTCAAGGTCGGCAACGGCCTCGAAGACGGCACCAGCCAGGGTCCGCTGATCGACATGAACGCGGTCGAGAAGGTCGAGGAACACATCGCCGACGCGGTGGAGAAGGGCGCGCGCATCGTAGCCGGCGGCAAGCGCCATGCGCTGGGCCGCAGCTTCTTCGAACCCACCATCCTCGCCGACGTGACGCCGGCGATGAAGGTCGCGCGCGAGGAAACCTTCGGCCCGGTCGCGCCGCTGTTCCGCTTCAAGGACGAGGCCGAGGCGATCCGCATGGCCAACGACACCGAGTTCGGCCTGGCGGCCTACTTCTACGCCGCCGGCATGAACCGGGTATGGCGGGTGTCGGCGGCGCTGGAATACGGCATCGTCGGCATCAACACCGGCATCATCTCGACCGAAGTCGCCCCTTTCGGCGGCGTGAAATCGTCCGGCCTGGGGCGCGAAGGCTCCAAGTACGGCATCGAGGATTTTCTCGAAATCAAGTACCTGTGCATGGGCGGCGTGCAGTGAACCGGCCCGGATCGAACCCTAGGAGAACAGCATGAACGCAAATACCCAGCCGCCGAATCTCACCAACGCCGCCAACATGGCACGCCGGGCCGCGGCGCTGCCGCGCGGCGTCGGCCAGGCCCACCCGGTCTTCGCCGTGCGCGCGAAGAACGCCGAATTGTGGGACGTCGAAGGCCGCCGCTACATCGACTTCGTCGCCGGCATCGCGGTGGTCAATACCGGCCACTGCCACCCCAAGGTGGTCGCCGCGGCGCAGGCGCAGATCCCGCTCTTCACCCACACGGCCTTCCAGGTCGTGGCCTACGACGGCTACGTGAGCCTGTGCGAGCGCCTCAACGCGCTCGCCCCGGGCGACAGCCCCAAGAAGACGATGCTGATCAACACCGGCGCCGAAGCGGTGGAAAACGCGATCAAGATCGCCCGCGCCTACACCGGCCGGCCGGGCGTGATCGCCTTCAACGGCGGCTTCCACGGCCGCACCCTGCTGGCGCTGGGCCTCACCGGCAAGATCGATCCCTACAAGCTCGGCGTCGGCCCCTTTCCGAACGAGATCCATCACGCGCCCTTCCCCAGCGCGCTGCACGGCATCAGCGTCGATGACGCGCTGCACGGCATCGAACTGCTGTTCAAGAACGACATCGAGGCCAAGCGCGTCGCCGCCTTCATCGTCGAACCGGTGCAGGGCGAGGGCGGCTATTACCCCGCGCCGGCCGAATTCCTGCAGCGCCTGCGCGCACTGGCCGACCAGCACGGCATCCTGCTGATCGCCGACGAAGTGCAGACCGGCGTCGCGCGCACCGGCAAGTTCTTCGCCGTCGAGCACAGCGGCGTCGTGCCCGACATCATCACCATGGCCAAGGGCCTGGGCGGCGGCTTCCCGGTCGCCGCGGTGCTCGGCCGCGCCGAAGTCATGGATGCACTCAACCCCGGCGGGCTCGGCAGCACCTACGCCGGCGCCCCGCTCGCGGTGGCTGCGGCGCTCGCGGTGCTGGACGTGGTCGAAGAAGAGCAACTGTGTGCGCGCGCCGCCGAAATCGGCGAACGCATGCAGACCCGTTTGCGCGATATCGCCACGAAACACCAGGCCGTCGCCGAGGTACGCGGCCTGGGCGCGATGGTCGCCATCGAGTTCTGCCACGACGGCGACCCGCACCGCCCCAACGCCGAGCTGACCAAGGCGGTGGTCGCCGAAGCCCTGTCGCGCGGCCTGCTGCTGCTGTCCTGCGGCAGCTACGCCAACGTGCTGCGCCTGATGGTGCCGCTCACCATCGAACACGCAGTGCTCGACGAAGGCCTCGACATCCTCGCCGCCTCTATCGATGCCGTGATTGCACGCGGCTGAAACCCGCCGCCGACGCGGCTGCCGTCGCCTGTGAAAGCCCGCGCAAGCGGGCTTTGCATTCATCGCCCTGTCGAAAGCAGCGACTGCGAACAGGGTTGATTCTCATTCATATGCTAAGCTTGGCCCCTCTTCCAGGAACCCGCCGCTTCGCTCCATGCGCACTCATTCTCGCCCCACCCCGAACGACACTCGCGGAGTCGCACCATGACCCGCGTGGTTTCCACCCTGCCGGGTCGCGTCCGCGTGCGCGACAAGGCGCTCCGCAATCCCGCGCTCTGTGCCCGGGTAGAAGCGCAACTGCGGCAGATCGAAGGGTTGGCGGTGATGCAGCCCAATCCGAGCGTCGGCAGCATCGTGCTGCATTTTGCGGCCGGCGACATCGACCCGCTCGAACTCGAGCGCAAGATCGATGCGATCATCGACGCGGCCATCGCCACGCCACGCCCGTCGGGCGCGCGGCCGCTGCGCCTGCAGGTCAACCGCGTCGCAAAGCTGGGCATGCTCGGCAGCCTGACCGCCTCCCTGGCCCTCGCAGCGAGTGGCCAGAAGCGCTGGCATGCCGTGACCGGCGCCGCGTTCGTGGCCTGCCTCGGCGTCCATCTCGGGGTCCATCGCCGCAACCTGCTGCGCTGAACCCCCGGGCGTCACGGCCGCGCCACCGCGGCTGGCGCACGACAGGCGAGAATCATCTCGATCACCTTGCGCGCCAGGGCGAGGGCCCGGGTCCAGCCGGCTCGCCCGTCCGGCAGATACAGCTCGATTCCGACGTAGGCGAAATCGGGGTTGTGCCAGATCAGTTCGGGAATCACCGTGCGGGTCGCCAGCGCGCCGCCCGTGCCCAGCGGGATGACACGCACGCGCTCGCCCGATGCGCCCGCCAGCGCCTTGTGCAGGCAGCGTTGCAGATTCACGTCGGCGGTGATCAGATCGGCGCTCGGACCCTGGCTGTCGAAACCGGTATGCAGGTCGATCAACAGCGCGTAGTGGCCGCGCGCGTGCGGGAGCAGTTGCAGGTAGAGCGCCTGGTGCAATGCCTCGTAGCGGAAGAGCTGGTCGGGTAGCGGGCGGGCGCCGGACAGGCCTTCCGGAATCTCCAGCACCGCCACCCGCCCGCGATCGAGACTGCCCGCCACGCTACGCCCGAAGGCCAGCTCCTCGCGATGAATACCGATCACGAGCAATGCGGGAGGCCCCTCCTTCATGGCTTGCGCTCCTCGCCGGCCCGCCTAGGGGCCGTCGCCCACCCATTCGTAAATGATCAGCGTATCGGGATCGCACTTGCAGCAGCTGCCGCCGCAGGTGCTGCCCTGCGGCAGGCGCCGCACGCGCCCCTTGCGTTCCAGCGTCGCCAGCATCGCCGCGAGGGCATCGACGCTGGTGTCGAGACTGCCCGCCATGTCGGAGACGCTGGCCCGCCGGTGCTCGCGCAGGTAGTCGTTCACGCGTGTCAGGATCGTCATGGTCCGCCCCGCCCTCAGGCGCGCTGCGGCACCGGCAGGGCCGTTCCGCCCTCGCGCTCGCCATGACGCTTCATGAACCAGAACACCGCGGCGAACATCGCCACGACACCCGCCATCCAGGCCGACGACGATGCCGGGTGGCTTGCCCAGGTCGCGGCCTGGTAGTACAAGGTCGCCAGGCCGTACGCGAGACCGGTCGTCCAGGCCACCACGAAGAGCGCCCACCGCCCGCCGGACTCCTGGTACACCGCGGCGGTCGCCGCCGTGCACGGAAAGTAGAGCAGGATGAACAACAGGTAGGCGAACGCGCCGGTTGCGCCGTTGAAGCGCTCGGCCATCGCGCCGAAGGTGGTGGTGGCGACCTCCTGTTCCTCGGCGACCGCATCCTGGTCGCTGAGGTCGCCGACGCCGATGCCCAGCGGATCCGCCCAGCTGCCGAGCGCATCGGACAGATTCGCCGGAATCGTCGCAAAGGCGGCGGCGATGCTCTGCCCGAGATCGAAAGGCTCTTCCTCGGCCGCAGCGGCATCCTGGGCCTGTGCCGCCAGCGCCGTGTAGGCGGCGTCGAGCGTGCCGACCACGGCTTCCTTGGCCAGTATGCCGGTGAAGATGCCCACCGCCGCCGGCCAGTTGTCCTCCTGCAGGCCGAACGGCGCAAAGGCCGGGGTGATGCTGCGGCCGACTTCGGCGAGCATGGACGCATCGCTGTCCTCGTTGCCGAAGCTGCCGTCGGTGCCCACGGTGTTGAGCACGTTCAGGACCAGCACCATCGGAACGATGACCCGCCCGGCGCGAAAGATGAACCCCTTCAGGCGCTCCCAGGTGTGGATCAGGATGCCCTTGGGCGTCGGCAGGTGATAGGGCGGCAGTTCCATGATGAAGGGCGTGACCTCGCCCTTGAACAAGGTATTGCGCAGGATCAGTCCGGTGAGCACGGCCACCACGATCCCGATCAGATAGAGGAGGAAGACGATGTTCTGCGCCTGGTTCGGGAAGAAGGCCGCGGCGAACAGCACATACACCGGCAGGCGGGCGCCACAGGACATGAACGGCGCCATCGCGATCGTCATCAGCCGGTCGCGGCGCCGCTCGAGCGTGCGCGCACCCATGATCGCCGGCACGGTGCACCCGAAGCCCACGATGAGCGGCACGAATGACTTGCCCGGCAGGCCGATCCAGCGCATGAAGCGGTCCATCACGAACGCCGCCCGCGCCATGTAGCCCGAGTCCTCCAGTATCGACAGGAACAGGAACAGGAAACCGATCACCGGGATGAAGGTCGCCACCACGACCATGCCGCCGCCGATGCCATCGGCCAGGATCATGCGCAGCCACTCGGGCGCACCCAGCGCGGCCAATGCCTCGCCCAGGCCATCCACCAGCAGCGCCGCCGAGAACAGGTCGAAGAAATCGATGAACGCACCGCCGAGGTTGATGGTGAACAGGAACATCAGATACATCATCAACAGGAAGATCGGGATGCCGAGCATGCGGTTGAGCACCACCTGGTCGATGCGATCGGTCAGATCGCGGCCCACCCGCCCGCTGGTCGCCACGCATTGGCCCGCGATGCGGTTGGCAAAGCCGTAGCGGGCGTCGGCGACCATGATGTCGAGATCGGGTCCGAGCTCCGCGGCGAGTGTCTGCGCCGTCCCGGCCAGCGCCGGACCCGCCGTGCTGCGGGCCAGGTCGTCGCCCTCGAGCAGGCGCACCGACAGCCAGCGCGGCGAAGTACCCGCCTTGGCCGCCACCTCGCCCAGTTGCGGCACCAGGGCCGCCAAGGCCTTCTCGATCGCAGCGTCGAAGCCGATGTCGGCGCTGGCCGGGGCCGGCGCCGCCACCGCGTTCCGGATCGCCTGCTTCAGCGCCTCGACACCTTCGCCGGACGACGCCACCACCGGGATCACCGGGCATCCAAGCTGGCGCGACAGCGCCTCGACATCGATCTTGATCCCTTTTTCGCGCGCCACGTCGACCATGTTGAGCACCACCAGCAGGGGCACGCGCATCTCGACCAGCTGGCTGGTGAGATACAGGTTGCGCTCGAGGTTGGCCGCATCGACGATGTTGATGACCAGTTGCGCCTCGCCCGCATGCACGTGATCGCGCGCGACCCGCTCGTCCAGCGAGACCTCGCGGTCGACAACGTCGAGCGAATAGGTGCCGGGCAGGTCCACGACCTCGAAGCGTATGTCTCCATGACGGAAGTCACCGCTCTTCTTCTCGACCGTCACGCCGGGCCAGTTGCCGACCCGCTGGCGCGAACCGGTGAGTGCGTTGAAGAGCGTCGTCTTGCCACAGTTCGGGTTGCCAACCAGAGCAAGTTTGAGAATCGGATTCATCCCAGTTTCTCCACATTCAATGCATCGGCCTCGTCCTTGCGCAGGCTCAATGCGAATCCACGCACCCGGATCTCGACCGGATCGCCCATCGGCGCCACGCGCGTCACGCACAGCTCCACCCCGGGGGTCAGGCCCAGCGACAGAAGTTTGCGCCGATAGGCGCTGGCAGCCTCGGAGAATCCGAGCACTTTGGCGTGATCACCGACCGCTAGTTGTTTGAGCATCATGCTGCGCACTCCAAGAATTCCAACGATGGTTCCATTACCCGCGCCGGTTCATACCGGCACCGGTCTGGCCCGCCCCCTCGGGAGGAGAAAGGCCGAAAAGCTTTTCCGGGGGCGCTCATGACCGGCTCACCATGATCTTGAGCGCCAGGCCGCCGCCGATCGCGATGCGCGTTTCGCCGCGCGCGACGATCAGCCCCGCCCCCTGGCGCTGGCGCACGACGATCTCGCTGCCGACATTGAGGCCGATCTCGGCCACCCGCCGGGACATGCTTCCGCCACCCAGGATGGCCTCGACCCGCACGACCTCTCCCTCGCTCGCCATCGCAAGCGGAAACTGCTGGGCCCGTGCCTCTCCGTTCATGACGCGGCTCCGTTCGACTTGAGTTGAGGCCGGCCGGCGCGCGGCAGGCCGGCTCCGAGCAGCGCGCGCAGCAGAATTGCAATGGTGCTGCCGTTGTGGAGTGCCGATGCCGCGACCGGCTGCAGCGCCCCGAGCGCCGCCGCCGATAGGATTGCGGTGTTCAGGCCGACGGTCAGCTTGAAGTTGCCGTCGATGAGCCGCCGCGTCGCCAGCGACAGCGCCTTGGCATCGGCGACCTTCGAAATGTCGTCCTCGAGCAACGCGATGTCGGATGCGAGCCGGGCGATATCAGCGCCGTTGTGCATCGAGATGCCAACCTGCGCACCACTGAGCGCCGGCGCATCGTTCACCCCGTCGCCCACGAACGCGATGCGGGCGCCGGCGGCGGCTAGCTGCTGCAGGATGCGGGCCTTGTCCTGAGGCATCAGGCCGGCGTGGAATTCATCCAGGCCGAGCTCCGCGGCCATCGTGCGGGCGCGCTCCGGGTGATCGCCGGTCAGCATCAGGATGCGCTTCACGCCGAGGCGGCGCAGCCGCGCGACGGTGGCGGCGCTGTTGCTGCGAAGGGTGTCGCGCAGCGCCAGCACGCCGAGCAGCTCGCCGCCATAGCCGATGTAGAGCAGGGTCTTGCCGTCGCTCAGGAGGCCCTCGATCACCTCGGAATGGGCCGCCGTCGCGATGCCTTCGTCATCCTCGACGAAATGGCGCGAGCCGACCACGATGCGCTTGCCGTCGATCACGCTGGCAACGCCATGCGCGACGATGAACTCCACTTCCTTGTGGTCGAAATGGTGAGGATGCGCCAGTTGCCGCGCGGCATTGACGACGGCCAGCGCCAGCGGGTGGAAGTAGTGCTCCTCGACCGAGGCGGCGAGGTTGATGACGTCCTCGGACGTATAGCCGGCACGGAACGCGAGCGAATCGGTCACCTCGAGCGCGCCGGTGCTGAGCGTGCCGGTCTTGTCGAACACGAAGGTATCGGCATCGGCCAGCCGCTCCAGTGCCCGCGCGCCCTTGATCAGCATGCCCGCCTTGCCGCCCTGGTACATCGCCGCCTTGAAGGCCACCGGCGTGGACAGCTTGAGCGCGCATGAGTAGTCGGCCTGCAGCACCGCTGCCACGCGCTGCCAGTCCTGGGTCAGCAGCCAGGTGCCGGCCGCAAGCCCCAGCACCATCGGCACCAGCCGATCGGCAAGGCGGGCCGCTTTCAGCTGGGTATTGCTCTTGGCGAGCAGCGATTGCTCGACGAAGTCGGCGATGCGGGCCGCCGCCGCCTGCGCGCCGACCTTCTCCGCGTAGATGCGCAAACGCCCCTCATCGACGAGCGTCCCCGACAACACCCTGTCGCCGCGCCGACGCACCACCGGCACGCTTTCGCCGGTCATCGTCGCTTCATTGACCAGCGCCTCGCCACCCAGCACCGTGCCATCGACGGCGATCACGGTGCCGGTGCCCGCGATCACGGTGTCGCCGACACGCAGTTCGGCGGCGTCGATGCTGGCCTCGCCCCCGTCGCGCTCGACCCAGACCAGCCCCGCCGCGGGCTTGAGCAGATGCTTGAGCATCTGATCCGAACGATGCTCGATCGATTTCTCGAGATACTCGCCCAGCGCGAGCAGGAAGGACGTGGTGTTCGCGGCCAGGTAGTCCTGGCGGCCGATCGAGATCGCCACCGCCATCGCCTCGAGCACATGCGAGGTCACGCCCTTCTCGAGGAAATCGTCCATCGCCTCGCCCAGCAAGGGAATCGCGCTGCCGAAGGCGACCGGCGCCTGCAGCGACGGCTGCAGCGCGCGTGTCGCGAGCAGGGTCGCCCCGCTCAAGGCCACCGGCGCGACGCTCGCCTCTTCATTGGCCGGCCGGCCGGCCGGCCCGGCCGACGGTGGCGGCTCCAGCGCCGCGATCGCGCGGGCGAGCGCCGGCGCATCGGTGCCGACCCGATCGAATTCGACCACCAGCGACCGGGTCCTGTGGTTGATCCGCGCCACGCGCACGCCCGGCAACGACGACACCGCACGCGTCAGAGCCTGAGCACCGCGGGCCGAGGCATCGCCGCTCCGGTAACGGAAGCGCACCCGCGATGCCGTCGCATGCACGGTCTCGAGGCTGTCGATCCAGCCGCCGCTCATCATGCGTCTCCGCTGCGCTCCGCCTCGACCTCGGCCCGGATGTCGGCCATCTGCTCCTTCATCTCCTCGAAGCCGCCCGCGACACCGGCGTAAAGCTTGATCGCCGACTTGACGATCTTGCCGCGCAGTTCCTCGTCACTCAGCACCCACGCCGCGGCCGCGCCGATCAGCGCCCCGAGCAGGAACTGCTCGGTGCTGCGGTTTCGCAGAAACGCCGGCATGCCCTGCAGCAGCCCGGCATCCAGCCCCGCCGCATTCAGCCCGGCCTGGATGCCGGCCTGCATTCCCGGCATCGCAGCTTGCGCGGCCGCCGGATCGGCGCCATACATCCCGGCGGCGGGGTCGCCGCCCCAACCTCCGTATTGCCCATACTGGCCATACTGCTGCCCCTGCTGCCCGGGCTGCCAGGTTGCGCCGTCGCGCGGGGGGTACTTCTTCTGCTTCTTAGCCATGATTCTTCTCCTTGTCCGATGGCGCCGCGTCATGCAGCAGGCGCTCGATGAGCAGTACGCCGGCTGCGCCGGCCGCGCCGGCGATCAGGGCGCGCGCGTAGTCCTGTTGCCGCAGCGATGCGGCCACCTGCGTGCCCGCCGCCAAGGCGGTTCCGCCCTGGAGTGCGCGACGCGCGACGCCCTTCAGGTCGGCACGCGACAATGGCCCGGCGCGATCCTGAAACGCCGCGATGCAAGCGGTCGCGACGAAACCCTTTATGAAATCACCGCTGCCCATCGCCACGCCGGAAGCAGGAGGAACAGCCGGCACAACGGCCGCATAGCTGCGCATCACGCACGCTCCCCTGTCTTCCTGGCGCGTCCACCGGGCTTGGGCGCGGCGGCTTCGTCCGCTTTGACCTCGGGCTCGAGCAATGCGGCGGGTTCGGCCTGCGCCGGCTCGGCATCGGACTGTTCGACCTCGGACGGCTCGGCGACGGTCTGAAGGCGCTCGCGGGCGCGCGCCGACGCCTGCTCGATCGATGCCAGGCTCGACACGGTCGCATTGCGCAGCGATTCCTGGGCTTTCTCCAGGCCCGCCTTGGTCTTGTCGGTACGCAAGAGACGCAGGCCAACCATGCCGGTGAGCACGCCGGCAGCAAACGGAATGAACGGGAACATCTCAGTTCTCCTTGAGTTGATGACCGATCCTGTTTTTCAACAGATAGGCTCCTGCACCCCCGGTGACCAGACCGGCCAGTAGGGCGGGGTGGGCATTGCGCAGCAGCGGGCTGAAAAGACCGAGCGGCCCCGCATACGGTCCGAATTGCGAGAACGCGCGTTCGAGGAAATCCGACATCGGTCCATGGCGAACGTAGGCCTCTTGCGGCGGAATGCCGCGCGCGGCGTGATACGACTCCTGCGCCTGCGCGTCGACCATCGCCTGGCGAAACGCGGGCAGGTGATTCTGCACGGCCGCAGCCTGCAGGCTCCCGAAAACCCGCCGCAGTTCCGGTTCCGCCACCTGCGTGAGCAGGTAAGCGTACAGGCGCACATTCGCCAGTTCGCCCGCGACGGCGCGCCGGCAGTTCGCCATCCAGCTTGCCTCGACACTGCTTTCCTGCGGGAACGGATCCAGCGGACGCGGCACCCCGAGCCGTTCGCACAGGCCAAGGAGCACCGCGATATGTTGTTCTTCGGATTTCAGGACGTTCGCGAACGGTGCTCGCGGCCCGAAAGCCTCGATCACGCGCGCATAGAAACTGCGCGCCGCGTACTCGTCGTAAAGGGCGATCCGCAACGCCTGATGGGCGACTGGAAACGGTGCCCGGCGGTCGATCTGCTGTGTCCGCAGAATCACTTCATCATAGTTTTGCATTGCCGACCTCCTGATAGGTGTCGTACAGGATGCGTTCGAGCATCGCCGCGGCGGCAGTGTCCCGGTCCGCCAACAGGTCGCCCCAGGCCTCGTGGGGGATGGCCAGAGGGTCGTAGGTCACGGTGCAGGAACGCGCGAGCAGGTTGAAATTCACCGACCGGACGCCGGGAATGCGATCGACCACCGCCTGCAGGGCTTGCAGCCGGGCACTCGACGGATTCGGTATCGAGGCCGACGGATCGAGCTTGAAGCGGATCCGGCCCTTGATGTGGTGTGCAATGTGCAGGCTGCGCAGGCAGTCGCGCAGCGCTTCAAAGTCGGACATCGACGTGTCCCCCGAGTGGAAAGCGGTGTACCGCCGGGCATGCGGGGGAGTCGTGCGACGCACCAAGGACGACGGAACACATGGAGCAAGGCTCTCGATGTGCGTTACCTGGCTTGCCTTTCGTGGGGCTGGCTACGCGTAATCGCGGGGAAAAACTATTTTTCTTGTGCAAGCCGGCCGGCCTGTCTGAGGCGGTCTGGCCACTTGCTCGAACTCATGTGCCAATGCTAGGCCTGCGGCGGCGCAACAGCGTTGACCTCCATCAACACTTGTCCACACCGTCTCGCGCATTTCACGATTTGACGATATTCGCGGCCGGTGTTGTAATGCGAATAATTGTTATTACACTTACCACTCAAATGGTTGACGAGCCCGCTGCCGACGAAGCCAAGACGATATCCGTGCCCGCGGATTCGGAAGGGCGGCTGGCTCGGGATGCGGCGGAACCCGCGATCAACAGCGAAAAACTGTTTCGCGGACGCAGCTCGGTGCTGATACGCCATGGAGGCGTCACCTACGTGCTCCGCGCCACTCGGGCGGGCAAGCTGATCCTGACCAAGTAACCGGCCTCGCGGGTACGGAAAGTCTCGCCGCCGTGCGGCGCTGCGAATAAGACGAAGGCCCCGGCAGCGCCTGCGCGCTGCCGGGGCCTTCGTCATGCACGACCGATTCAGTTTCCGGATGCGGCCGGTGCCTCGGTCGCCGCGGCGGGCGGTGCTTCTGCGGTCGCCGGTGTTGCCGCCGCCGGTGCTTCGGCCGCCGGCAGCGCAGCGGCGGATCTGGCACGCTCGATCAATACCTGCAATACGCCTTGCTGCCACAGCCCGGCGATCACCGCGATCAGCACGAGCAGGAACACGTAGCGCTTCCACGGCGTGCGCTTCTCGGCATAGGGGTCGTCGAGCGAGCGTGATGCGCCCTTGGGCAGAGTCGCGAGACCGGTCAGCGAACCTCCGAACGGGATGTTGATGCGCGCACGGGTATTCACCGCCCAGCCATTGGCGTCCAGCAGCGGTCCGAGATTGCGCTGCCTGAGCTTGAGCCAGGCGAGCAGCATCGACGGCCCGGAAATCACCACCATGATGCCGATCACGACCAGGGGCAGTTGCCAGATCGGCAAGCTGAGCAGGCCGCCCACCACCGCCGCCAGCGCGGTCCCGATCGCGCCCAGTGCCAGGCCGATGGCGGCGAATATACCGGCAAACTTGGCGATGTCGAACGGCGCCGCCGGCGTGGCCGATGCGGCCGGCGCTTCGGCCTTGGCGGCGGTGCTCGCCACGCTCGCCGCGGCTTTGTCGTCCACCGCCTTTTCGCGCGCCGCCGCGAACTTCTGGAACTGTTCGCCGATCATGCGCCCGATCCGCCGGTACGGGGACCAGAAAGCCTGGCGCACGCTCACCGGGTTCTCGACCACCTTGGCAACCGTCGCATTCCAGTCGCGGCCCTGGCGGTCGTAGAACACCCCGTTGCGGCCCGGCACCATCAGCTCGTCCACCTCGCCGCCGGTCATCGCCGCGACGATGGTGATCGGCGCTTCGTCGGTGCGCTGGCAGGTGCAGTAGACGAGATAGGTACCGCTGAACGGCGCCAGCGCGCTGTGCTTGTCCATGTTCGAGACGCGCATGCACAACTCGCAGCTACGCTGATCGAGGTAGAGCGTTCCGGCTTGAAAGATCGCCTTCCTGCGCTTGCTGTAGAAATCGGTGAGCGACACGAAGTTGTTGAGCAGCGTCACCAGGTCGCGGCGATAGCGAAGCAGGCGTTCGACGCATTCGACGCTCTCGGCCGCGGTCTCGGACTGCTTGTCGCGCTCGATCAGCCGGGCCAGCGCGGCCTGCGATCCCTGTGCGACCGCGTTCTTGACGAATTCCGGGTCGAGCGCATTGACCGGCGTGTCGGGACGCTCGGACATCCATGCCCGATATGCATCGAACTTCGCCGTCAGGCCCGCCCACTCCGCCGCGCTCAGGCTGTCGCGCGCACCGACGACCGGCACGACCACTTCATCGCGAAAGCGCGCGAGCTCGGCGGCCCAGGCCGGGTTCACCCCCTTCGACAGCGGCAGCGGCGCATCGGCCGCGATCTTCGCCAACGGCAGCGACGCCACCTGGCTGCTGGCCGCGCTGATCGACTGCGCGGCCAGCGCAACATAGGTTTCGCTGGAGGGATTGAGCGACTCGGTCGCATGCAGATCGAACGCGGCGAGCTGGCAGCGGGTGAAGTAGTCGTCGATCTTGGCCTGCACGGCCTCGACCAGAACGGCCGCGGCGGCCGTGTCGGGCCCCAGCGGCAGGACCGTTTCGGTGCCGGCGCCAGCCTTTTCCCACCATGCGATGAAGGTCGCCGCCTGCTCGAAAAAGGCCTCGAGCTTGTCTTCGTCGATGCCGGTTGCGCCGCTGCGGTCGGTCTCGCCCCCGCAGCATTCGATGATCTTGGCGATCAGGTCCTGCAGCTCGGGCGTGTCGGCCAGCTCCGCCGGAACGATTCCGTCGCCGTTGAAGTGGTCGGGCGTGAACAGCTTCGCGAGGTCCGAAACATCCTCGAGGCAGATCGCATCGGCATCCGGTTTGCCCATGTACGCCAGAATCTGGCGTGCCGATGCGGCCAGCTTCGCGCCTTCGGGATGGCCGGTATCGAGCTCGGCCAGCGCAACGGCATCGCCATCCTTGAAAAGAATGCCCGGATCCTTGAGCACGTCGCAGATCCAGCGTACCGCGGCAATGATCTCGGGACTACGGATCTGCCCGTCACCATCGCCATCGATCAGTGCCAGCGTGCGCGTGTCGAACTCCAGGCCGGTGGTCGGGCAACCGAGCACCGACCACAGCTTTTGATCGAGCTGGCCGAGGTTTTCGAGGTCCTGCGCAGTCTCGAGCCGGACCTGATCGAAACCACCCGAGCGAAAGAAGCGCCAGTGGTGAGGGGAAGTGGGGGCAACCTGGGTGCTCATGAAGACTCCGGAACGGAATGTGCGAGTTGACGGGCAAGCGGGCGCAACGGGTGGAATCCGCGACGACTGCCAATGATATTCAAGTGTCGGGGCAGTGGACCCGGGATTCTAGGGTCAAACCGTCAAATTTTGTTCGAATCGGCATCCCACTGGGGCTCTGATCCGAATAGCGCTATCGGCGCCAGGTGAAACCGCAAGAAAGCGTGCAAACTCCGGCTGATAGGCCTCTTTCCGATGCGCGCCAGAACGCGTTGGCCATCACTTCGATCAAGCAGTTCGGCGACCACCTTATGCAAGCGCAATCATCGTCGAATCAACGGAGACACGATCATGGCAGGTGCTCTTTCCCACATCCGCGTCCTCGATCTTTCGCGCATCCTGGCCGGGCCCTGGGCAAGCCAGATCCTGGCTGATCTCGGCGCGGATGTGATCAAGGTCGAGAAACCCGGCGAGGGTGACGACACCCGCGGCTGGGGGCCGCCGTTCCTGAAGGACGCGCACGGCAAGGACACCGCGGTCGCCGCCTACTACCTGTGCGCCAACCGCAACAAGCGCTCGATCACGGTCGACATGACCCAAGCCGCCGGCCAGAAGATCCTGCACGATCTGGCCCGGCAGTCGGACGTGGTTCTCGAGAACTTCAAGCAGGGCGGCTTGGTCCGCTACCAGCTTGACTACTCGACGCTCAGGCAGATCAATCCGCGCCTGGTCTATTGCTCGATCACCGGCTTTGGCCAGACCGGACCCTACGCGCCGCGTGCCGGCTACGACTTCCTGATCCAGGGCCTGGGCGGTCTGATGAGTCTTACCGGACGGCCGGACGGCGAACCGGGCGGCGGTCCGATGAAAGTCGGCGTGGCGCTCACCGACATCCTCACCGGCCTGTATGCCGCCAACGCGATCCAGGCAGCGCTGATCGCGCGCGACAACACCGGCGCCGGCCAGCACATCGACCTCGCTTTGCTCGACGTGCAGGTGGCCTGCCTCGCCAATCAGGCGATGAACTACCTCACCACCGGCCACTCACCTTCGCGCCTCGGCAACGCCCATCCGAACATCGTGCCCTACCAAGACTTTCCGACCGATGACGGCTACATGATTCTGGCCATCGGCAACGACGGCCAGTTCGCACGTTTTTGCGAGGCCGCCGGGCAGCCCGAGCTGTCCTCCGATCCGCGCTTTGCGACCAACAAGGCCCGCGTCGGCAACCGTGGCGCGCTGATTCCGCTGCTGAACAAGCTGACCATCCGGCGCAGTACCGCCGACTGGATCACGATGCTGGAAAAACGCGCCGTTCCATGCGGACCGATCAACAGCCTCGCCGAGGTTTTCACCGACCCGCAGGTGCAGGCCCGTGGCCTGCGGGTCGACATGCCACATCCGACCGCCGGCCATGTGCCGCAAGTGGCGAACCCGATCCGGCTGTCGGAAACCCCGGTCGAATACCGCAATCCACCACCGATGCTGGGCGAACATACCGATTCGATCCTGGCTTCACTGCTGGCGCTCGACGACGCGGATATCGCGGCACTGCGCGCCCAGGGCGTCGTCTGAACCGGACCGCCCGGCGGGTTCAGCGCTGGGCGAGCTTCTGCTCGAGGCGGGCGGCACGCTGACCCGGCGCCGGATGGCTCGCGAAGAAGCCGCTGTTGTTGCCGTACATCTGCTCGAGCTTGCGCAACGCGGTCACCGCGCCGGCGGTGTCGTGACCTTTGCGCTTCAGAAAGTCCACCGCGTAGTCGTCGGCTTCGTATTCCTGCTTCTGCGAGAACTGGGCGCCGACCAGCGCCTCGCCCAGCGCCCCCAATTCGGAACCCGACAGGGCCGACACGGTCGCATTGCCGCTCGATGCCGCCACCTGACGCGCGGCCGAGCTCGCATAGGCGACCTGGAACGCCTTCTTCGAGTGGCCGAGGAGCACATGCCCGATCTCGTGCGCAAGCACGTAGCGCACCTCGTCGTCGTCCATCTTGTCCAGGAGCCCGCTCATGACCCGGATCGAACCATTCGGAACAGCGAACGCGTTCACGTCCGAATCGATGTAAACCTTGTAGTCGAGGCGAACCCCATCCACCAGCTTGAGGTCGGCAGTGAGGTTCTGCAAGCGCTTGGCATGCTTGCTGCCGGCCGGGGCGAGCTTGTTGGCCGCATCCTGCTGCGCAATCGTCTGATCGCCGATGAGCTTGACATCGGCATCCGAAAGGGTCGCGGCGGTGGCCAGGTTCATCCCCGCTTCCATCATTCCACCCAGGTCCATGCCGCTGGTCTTGCAGCCGGATACCACCAGAAACGACAACACCACCGCGACCGACAACTTCCTGCAACGCATGAGCAACCCCAGAACTTGATTGAAAAGCCGAATTATCGCCGTCCCGCCGCGAAAATGTAACGCAACGCTCGCGCCGGGACCTCGGTTCCACACCGGGTTTTCAGGCGGCCAAGGCCTCCGGCATCTTCATCTCGCCGCCAAGGGCCTCGACCAGGGCCGGCAACAGCAAGGCGATCTCGCCGGTCATCAGGGCAAAGCCGGCATCGAAGAGCGCGCGCGCATCTTCCGCGCCCGAGGCATCGACTTTTTCCTTGACCACATCGAGAAAGTCGAGCCGTTTGATTTCCATTTTCTCGGTCAAGACGAAACTCACCCGGTCGTCGAAAGTCAGCGCGAGCCGGGTGGGCATCTTGCCGCCTTCGAGATGGGCGCGAACCTCGTCGCCCTCCAGCGCATGCCGGACATAGCGCACCGCCGCCTTGTCTTCGGTGACTGCGCGCAATTCGCAGTCCTGGTCGATCGTGAATCCGCCCGGCGCCTCGCCACCGGCGAGCCAGTCGGCCATCGCCGCGGCGGGCGAGCGCTCACTGCGCACCAGGCTCAAGGGCAAGGTTTCCAATGCCTGGCGCAAGGCCTCGAGCACGTCTTCGGCACGGGTCTGGCTGGGCGCGTCGATGCCGAGCCAGCCATTGACCGGGTCGATCCAGGCAAATACTTTCTTGCGCCGCGTGAACGCCCGCGGCAGAAATTCCTGCACGACCTGTTCGCGCAACTCCTTCATCTGCTTGCGGCCGGGCTTGTAGCCCTGGCGTGCGGCGATCTCCTCGGCCCGGTCCTCGGCTTCCTGCCTGACCACCGACGACGGCAGCAGGCGCTGCTCCGAACCGAGCGCAATCAGCCACTGCTTACCGACGCGGTGTACCAGGGTGTCCCCGTCATGGGGCACGACCCAGCCGCGGGTTTCCTGATCTTGGCTGCCGCAGGCTTGAAAGCGCTTGCGCGCCAGGTGTTCCTCGAGCACTTCCGCGCTCATGCTCCAGCCGGCGGGCAGGCGATAAAACTGCAGATTCTTGAACCACATGCTTGAATTTCCAGACAATGGATGGACAGGCCCGAAGAACCTCGGGCCCGGGTGAAATACCTTCAATGACGTTGCGCGGACCCGGCGATGTCGCGGATCACCCGCACCGTATCGAGATCGGAGGAATGGTAGGCCGCCTTCACGAAACCGGCATAGGCACCATCGGGATCGCTTTCGGATTCGGGCAAGGTCGTCCGATAGACGAAGCGCAGGATCAACTCGCCCGGCGCCGGTTCCTCGATCGATATCCGCAGGCTGCCGCCGGCATGCTGCGGCGTTGCCTTCGATTCGAAGGTCAGCGCTTCCAAAGGCTCGATGAGCACTTCGTCGTGAATCACCACCTGGCCGAAGCTCAACGCACGCACGAGCACGTTCTCGCTGCGCTCGAGAATCACGCAGGTATCGAGCCCCGGCAGGAACGGGCGTGGATCCTCGGCCCGGCACATCAGTCCGAACCAGACCTGATCACGTGTCAGATCGGCAACCAGGGGGTTGTCGGCATCATTGACCACGATCACATGCTCAAACTTCAAGACATTCTCCGATTGGCGCAGGCGAGGGTGACAAACACACCGGCCTGCTCCCATCGCGGGAGGGTCCGATTCGCAGGTCACCCGGCGCGTTTCCATGAACAGGCCGCAGTGTATCCCGCTTTCCGGCGGCTGAAAAACCCTGGCCGGCGCGTCGATGTCATGCTTCTGTTTGTTGATTAATGTATACAGAACCATAGTAAATATACTCGCCGGAATTCTGTTGATAAGTGGATTTTACGTAATCCTTTCAATCCACTGCGCTGTTGATGGCGATGTGTGGCAGCACGCTGTTTACCATGTCTGGAATGTGGCCAAAAAAGCGCCTTCTGCGCTTCGAGACCTTTTTCAACAAAGACTGCACTTGCTTCCAGCCCAGTTGTTCACCGAAACGACCCGATCCATCCACAAGAAATTTGTAACAGCATGGCCTCGCGTTAAGATTCGCCGATGAAAACCGAACGCATTCTCCAATCCCAGGGCTTCGGCAGCCGCAAGGACTGCCGCACGCTGATCCGCGCCGGCCTGTTCTCGGTCGGCGGCGAGATCATCGACGACCCCTTCGCCGAAATCGCCACCGCCGACTTGAGCTTCGAGGTCGATGGCGAAACCTGGCGCTATCGCGAGCAGGCCTACCTGATGTTTCACAAGCCGGCCGGTTTCGAATGTTCGCGCAAGCCGACCTTCCATCCTTCGATCTATACCTTGTTGCCGCGCCAGTTCGCCCATCGCGACATCCAGCCGGTCGGGCGACTGGACCAGGACACCACCGGGCTGTTACTGATGTCGGACGACGGACAGTTCATCCACATGTGGAGCTCGGGAAAGAAGCGCATTCCCAAGGAATACCTCGTTCACACCAGCGACGTCGTTTCCGCGCAAGTGCTTGCGAACCTACTCGGCGGGGTCCAGCTCGATGACGAACCCGAGCCGATCGCCGCGTTCGCTTGCAGCCGCGATGGCGAGCGGCTGCTCAGCCTGACCGTCACCGAAGGCAAGTACCACCAGGTCAAGCGCATGCTGGTGGCGGCCGGCGGCAATGTCGACCGGCTTCATCGCCACCGGGTGGGCGGGCTCGAATTACCGGACGACTTGCCCGAAGGGGCATGGCGCTGGCTCGAGCCGGCGGACCTCGCCCGCCTTGCCGATCTGCCCCCTGGGCAGTGAGGACAAGCGGGTCTGGTCCGGAAGCGGGGAAGCCGATTTGGGCGTGGGCGCCCGCTTCATGTTGGTGTACTGATCTTCATATATTTAAACAACCATAAAGATCATAGTGCCCGGGTTTCTGTGGATAAGTCTGCGAAACCAGTCTGGCTCAAGCTTTTCGAGCGGACGAAACCCGGTAGATAAACCTTGTGACAGTTGTGTGTCGAATGTGGTCGGTTTTCGTCGCCCCGGCCGTCGATCGCTTTGTCCACAAAGAATTCACGCTCGATACAGATTCCATCAACCCGATATGCATGAACGCTCGGCCGGACCGCGAAGGCACTGGGATATCTTCTGCAGGCTTGTTGATAACTTCGGGGATATCGGCGTCTGCTGGCGCCTGGCAAGGGATCTGAGCGAACACCATCCGGTGTCGGTGCGGCTGTGGATCGACCGCCCCGAGGCTTTTTTCATGCTTCAACCCGGCCTGAGGGGGCAAACCCTGCCGCTCGCGCTGGGTCACATCGAGGTGCGCGAATGGTGTGAGCCGTTCGCGCCGGCAGACGCTGCCGAAGTCGTGATCGAGGCCTTCGCCTGCGAACTGCCGGCGGCCTATCTCGAGGCCATGGCGGCGCGGCCGTGTCGTCCGGTCTGGGTCGATCTCGACTATTTGTCCGCCGAAGCCTGGGTCGGTGATTTTCATGGCCTGGGTTCGGCCCACCCCGGGTCCGGCCTGCAGCGCCACTTCTTCTTTCCGGGCTTCGAGCACAACACCGGCGGGCTGCTGCGCGAACCCGGCCTGTTCGCGCAGCGCGACCACTTTCGTAATCGCGAACAGGCGCGCCGTGAGTTTCTGGCCGCGCTCGGGGTCGAGGCCGGCGCGGACGAAACCTTGCTGGTGTCGCTGTTCTGCTACGAGAACGAGGCGCTTCCCGAGCTCCTGGCGCTGTGGACAAACGGTGACCGTGAGGTGTTGCTGCTGGTGCCGCAGGGGCGGGCACTGGGTCGCGTCGCGGCGTTTCTGGGCCAGCCCGATCTGCAGGTCGGCGAACACCACCGCCGTGGCCGGCTGCGGATACAGGTGCTGCCGTTTTCCGACCAGGCCGGCTACGACCGGCTGTTGTGGATGTGCGATCTCAACTTCGTGCGTGGCGAGGATTCTTTCGTGCGCGCCCAATGGGCGGCGCGGCCCTGCGTCTGGCACATCTATCGCCAGGACGCGGGTGTGCACCTGGTCAAGCTCGATGCCTTTCTCGCGCGCTATTGCGAAGGCTTGGACGAGGCCGATGCGAGGGCGCTGTGCGCCTTCTGGCGGCAATGGAATCTCGAACGGTCGCTTGCCGAGGCGTGGCCGCGCCTGGCGGCCGCACTGTCGGCCTTGCAGCGGCATGCGCAGCGCTGGTCCGATGCGCTCGCGCGGCAAACGGATCTGGCCTCGCAGCTAGTGCAATTCTGCGAAAAGCGTTTATAATTCAGGGTTTTTTAAATTCAGGCGGCCGCGCGTCCGCACAAAACAGTACTCAGGAATCACAATGAAAACCGCTCAGGAACTCCGCTCAGGCAACGTCATCATGGTGGGTGCCGACCCGCTGGTGGTGCAAAAAGCCGAATACAACAAATCCGGCCGCAATTCGGCGGTCGTGAAGATGAAGCTCAAGAACCTCCTCACCGGCGCTGCGTCGGAGCAGGTTTACAAGGCCGACGATAAGTTCGAAGTCGTCGTGCTCGAACGCAAGGAAGTGACCTATTCCTACTTCGCCGATCCGATGTACGTCTTCATGGACGAAGAGTACAACCAGTACGAAGTCGAAGCCGAGAACATGACCGATGCGCTCAAGTACCTCGAGGACGGTCTGACCTGCGAAGTCGTGTTCTACAACGGCAAGGCGATTTCGGTCGAACTGCCGAACTCGGTCGTGCGCGAAGTCATCTATACCGAGCCCGCGGTCAAGGGCGACACGTCCGGCAAGGTGCTGAAGCCGGCCAAGCTCGCTACCGGTTTCGAATTGATGGTGCCCGCATTCGTCGAGATCGGCGACAAGATCGAAATCGACACCCGTACCGATGAATACCGCAACCGGGTCAAGTGAGCGCGGCGAGGTGCTTCGTCCGGCAGGTTTCCGAAAGGCCCGCGCAAGCGGGCTTTTTGTTGGGCCGCGCATGACGGAGCCCGGCGGTGTCCTCGGCCATTGCGCGGTCGCCGTTTGTCGCGCACGATTAGCGGCGTGAAACTCAGCGACATCAACTGGCAGGACTACTGGAAGCGCCTGCAGACGACCCTGCTCGAACCTGGCGTCGACGAAGCCGCCCTCGCCGCTTCGCTCGCCGAGGCGCGCGCGCGCATGCCGGTACCGGTGATCTGGCTGGTCGGCAAGACCCAGGCCGGCAAGACCTCGATCATCCGCGCGCTCACCGGCAGCGACAGTGCGGAAATCGGCAACGGCTTTCAACCCTGCACCCGTTCGGCGCGCTTTTACGATCATCCCGCCGAAGCGCCGGTGGTGCGCTTTCTCGATACCCGCGGCCTCGGCGAACGTGCCTACGATCCGTCCGAGGACATCGGATTCTGCGAGTCCCAGGCGCATCTGGTGCTGGGGGTGATGAAGGTCGCGGACCCGGGGCAGGAGGCCGTGTACGAAGTCTTGCGGGCGATTCGCAAGCGTCATCCCGACTGGCCGGTGCTGATTGCCCAGACCGGGCTGCACGAGCTCTATGCGCCCGCGATGCAGCATCCCGACCCCTATCCGTTCGATGATGGGCTGGTGGGCGCGGGTATTCCCACCGACTTGGCGCGCGCCCTGCTCGACCAGCGCGACCGCCTGGGCCGCCTTGCCGGTGATGCGCCGGTGTGCTGGGTACCGATCGACCTGACCCTGCCGGACGACGGTTTCGCGCCCGTGCATTATGGTCTCGACGCACTGTGGGCGCGCATGGAGGCGGCTTCGTCGCTCGACCTGCGCCGCCAGTTGATCGGCGACGAGGCGGTGCGCGACGTGTTCGCACGGGCCGCCCATCAGCACATCGTCGGCTACACGCTCGCCGCGGCGGGCCTGGGCGCGGTGCCGATGATCGATCTGGTCGCGGTGTCGGCGGTGCAGGCCAAGCTTTTGCACGCCCTCGCGGTGCTGTATGGGCAGTCCTGGGATCGGCGCATGGTCACCGAATTCGTCGGTCTGCTGGGGGTCGGCGTCGCGACCGGTTTCGTCAGCCGGATGATCGGCAAGACCGTCGCCAAGCTCATCCCCGGCTGGGGCCAGACGATCGGCCTGGTATGGGGTGCGAGCGCCAGCGGAGCGACCACGTATGCGCTGGGCAAGGCCGCGGCGTACTTCTTCGCCCGCCGCCGGGCCGGGCTGGCCATCGACGCCGAGGCGCTGCGTGCCGTCTATGCCGAGGCGCTGGCCGCGGGTCGCGACCTGATCGCGCGGCGTGCCCGGGGCAAGGACGAATGAAGTCGCTGCTGCAGCGGGTGAATCTTCTGCACGGGATCGCGCTGGCGCTGATCCTCAGCCCGCTCGCGGTGATTCTCGCGCTAGGCGTGTGGTGGTTGTGGCAGTCGGAGGTGCGCTGGATCTGGCTGGTGGCGCTGGCCTCGCTGGTGGCGGCGGGCTACGCCCTGCAGGCGGTGTTGGTCAGGCGCAACCAGCGGCTGCTGCAGGATGTCGCGACCGATCCCGACCCGAGCTGGCCGCCGACCGCCGACGCCGCATGGCTCGCGGTCGGTGCCTTCGCCGACTCGCTCGAACCGGCGGACTGGCCGCTCGGCGATGGTTCGGCGCTGCTCGGCCTCGGCCGCCGTACGCTCGAGATCGTCGCCCGCCACTACCACCCCGGCACCGAGCGGCCCCTGCTCGAACTCACTCTGCCGCACACCTTGCTGATCATCGAACGCGCCAGTCGCGACCTGCGCAAGGACATCGGCGGACATGTGCCGTTCAGCCATCGGCTGACCATCGGCGACGTGGTCCGCGCCCGGAACTGGAGTTCGACGGCCGAGCAGATCACCGACGTGTATCGCGCCGGCCGGCTGGTGCTCAACCCGATCGACGGCCTGCTGGGAGAGATACGGCACCAGTTGCTCAAGCGCACCGCCGGCAAGGCGCGTGCCGGCCTGCACCAGTGGCTGTTGCGGGTGTATGTGCGCAAGGTCGGGTTTTATGCGATCGATCTTTACAGCGGCCGCCTTCCGCTCGACGACGCTGATCCGGTGGCGCGCCCCACCGCCGCGACGCGAGCCGATCTCGACGATGCCGAAGACGCTGCCCGGAACGCCGCCGGCATCCAGGCGGAACCACTGCGGATCGTGGTCGCGGGTCGGCGCAATGCCGGTAAGTCGAGCCTGATCAACGCCTTGTTCGGCAGGCTCATCAGCCCGACCGATGTACTGGGCGACACGACCCGGGCGGTGCTGCCGCATGTGCTCGAGCGTGATGGCCTCACACGCGCCCTGGTGTTCGACTCGCCGGGTATCGACAGCGAACTGTTCGATGCCCCTGCGCTCGACGCGGCGGCACGCGAGGCCGACCTGATCCTGTGGACATGCGCGGTCAACCGGCCCGACCGCCAGGCCGACCGCGAGCGGCTCGACCGTTTGCGCACCCTGCAAGGGGCATCCGCCCGCCGTCCGCCGGCGCTGCTGGTGGTCGCGAGCCACATCGACCTGCTGCGCCCGGTCCAGGAATGGCAACCCCCCTACGACCTGGATGCCGGCGATGTGCCCAAGGCGCGCAACATCCGGGCGGCGACCGAAGCCGTGGCTGCCGATCTGGGGGTGCCGGTCGAACGGGTGATCCCGGTGTGTCTTGCGCCCGGGCGCGTCTATAACGTCGATGACGGCTTGTGGGCCGCAATGCTCGAACAGCACGACGAGATGCTGCGTTCGCGCCTGGTACGCTGTCTGGATGCACGCCGGCGCGACGAAAACTGGGGTCTGGTATGGGCGCAATTGCGCAACGCCGGCAGGCTGCTCGGGGATCTGCCGGCGCGTTTCAAGTCGTCCTGACGCTCACGCCGGGCGTATGTCTTTCGCCCAGCCGGGCAACACATCCCAATCGACCGCGTCCAGGGTGTTCTTGACCAGTAGGCCAAGCTCGGTATCGCCTTCCATGATCAGGCGCCGGCTGAAGAACAACGTGTCGGCATCCTCCTCGCGCAGCGCCAGCGCCAGATAGTCGCGTGCGCAGGCGGCAAGCACCAGGTCGGGTTTGCCCCGCGCCGACACGCGTTCGAATCCGCGCGCGCCCAGGCTGAAATCCAGCGACAGGCCCGCGTCGGTGACGCGCAGGCGCAAATGCCGGCCGGCCAGCGGCGCCAGCGTATCGCGCGGCAAGATCCGTCCCAGCGCTGCGTTCAAGGCGCTGGTCAGCGCCAGCGTGGGGGGCTGCTGCGGCAGATGCGCGACGATGCGGGCAAGCGCTACCGGCACGGTGAAAGCGGGTATCCGGATTGCGGCCAGGCCTTGCAGCGCGCGTCGGCGCAGCGTGTCGGGTAGCAGCGCCGGCAGGCGTGGAAATGCCAGCAGGGGGCGGGGTTCGGGCATGTGCAGACCTCGGTTCAGTTGCTCACCAGTTGGTCGACGCCTGGTTTGCCATGCCAGAAGCCGTTGCAGGGCGCCTCGGGCATCAGCGCCAGGCTGGCGTCGAGCGCGGCCTTGGGCTGGCGGCGGGCGTCGAGGGCGTCGCGAAACAGCGCCACGATCTCCAGGGTGTGGTTTCCCTGCGGGCTGATGCGCAACACCTCGGCGCAATCGCCGAGCGTGGGCAGGTCGGCCAGCAGATTGTGCACCCGCGCGGATTGTGTCTGTACGCCGTTCAGGGTCAGAAAGGCCTCGCCTTCACGGGTGCGCAGCACGATGCCGTCGCTGATGCCTAGGCAGCGGAACTCGCAGCCGTCCTTCTGCAGGTTGAAGTGGCGCGCGGTGAAGCAGCGCGCCGAGTGCGCCAGCGGCAGCCGCCCGTAGGCGAACACTTCGGTTTCGAGCGTGCCGGTCAGCGTGGCACGCAGTTCGCGCAGCATCGCGCCCGACATTTCGGGCGGCACCACCCAGCGGCTGGCCCCGGCCTCGATCATCACGCCGAGGGTCGCGGGGTTGAATATGTTGAGGCCTGGGCCGGCGATCCAGTCGCGCCCGGCGGCGGCCAGCAGCCGCACCGCGCCCATGTCGTTGGCCTCGACCCGGAAACGCGCTTGTTCGACCACCCGGCGCAGGGTTTTCAGGTCCGACTCGGATTCGACCAGCGACTGGCTGGACAGCACCACTTCCTTGCCGGCGGACGCCAGCATTTCACCCAGTTCGATCCAGTCGTCGAGGCGTAGCTCGTGCCGGCGCGAGCATACCGTCTCGCCCAGGTGCACGATGTCGGCCGCGCTGTCGGCCACGCCGGCATAGAAGTCGAGCACGCTCTGGCGCGGCCAGTAGTAGAGAAGGGGGCCGAGCGACAATTTCATCGGGTTCATTTCCATGGCCGGTAGTAGGCGCCGAGCGTGTGGCTCTGGCCCTCGGATACCTTGTCGAGCTCGGCCATCCAAGCCGGCAAGGGGCGAAAGTCGGCGGGCGCGCGCAAGACCTGGTCGATCGCCGCGCGCCAGACCCGGGTCACCTGCGTCACATAGGCCGGGCTGCGCTGGCGGCCCTCGATCTTGATCGCGCGCACGCCGATACGGGCGAGTTCGGGCAACAGCTCGAGGGTGTTGAGGCTGGTCGGTTCCTCGATCGCGTAATAGGTTTCGTCGTTGACCTCGAAGCGCCCCTTGCACAGGGTTGGATACCCGGCGCGTTCGCTGTCGGCGAAGCGGTCGATCAGGATGCCGTTGAGGCGGGTTTCCATGCCTGCGGGCGTCGCCTCCCAGCGCACATGTTTCGCCGGCGAGCAGGCGCCGTTGCAGTTGGGTGATTCGCCGGTGGTGTAGGCCGACAGCGCGCACCGCCCTTCCACCATCACGCACAGCCCGCCGAAACCGAATACCTCGATCTCGACCGGGGTGTGGGCGATCACCTGCTCCACCTGCGCCAGCGCCAGCACCCGCGGCAACACCGCGCGCCGAATGCCGAAACGCTCGTGGTAGAAGCGGATCGCCTCGTAGCTGGTGGCCGAGCCCTGCACCGAAAGATGCAGGCGCAGTTCCGGATGCACTTTGGCGGCATAGGCCATCAGCCCCGGATCGGCGAGGATCACCGCGTCGATGCCCATTTCGGCGGCCTTGTCGACCGCTGCGGTCCAACTCGTCCAGTTGCCCGTCTGGGGATAGGTGTTGAGTGCCAGCAGCACCTTGGCGCCGCGTCGATGCGCATATGCGATCCCGTCACGCATCTGCGCGGGGTCGAAGTTCAGCCCGGTGAAATTGCGAGCGTTGGTCGCGTCCCTGAAGCCGAGATAGACGCAGTCGGCGCCGTGATCGATGGCCGTCTTGAGCGCCGGCAGGCTGCCGGCCGGGCAGACGAGCTCGATCTGCTTGTTTGAAGTCATCGCAAGGTTGCCGTCCGGCGAGAGTGCAAAACCCCGCCACCTTAGCGTTACGGGGTTGGGCTTGCTTTGACGGGGGTCAAAGAGACGGTCGTGCGCGGTGCGGAGGGGGCGACGCCGAACCGGCTGGACGGCGCGGTCGCGGACAGGTCGGATAATCGGGAAACCGGCAGGCCCGGGGTCCGGGCCTTGCCTTGTCCATTCACTCGATAAGGCTTACTCAGCGGCCTTCTCGATTGCTTCACCACCTTTTTGGACGTCCTGCCCGACGCCCTGGATCGTGTTGCAGCCGGTGAGCGCAAGGACGGCGGCGAAGAATGCGAACAAAGCTGATTTCATCATATGCTCCCAAGTATGCGGTTTTTATTTATCAGGCCAGCAGTGCAGCTTATGACATCCTAGCAATCGGATACCAAGCTCGCAAATCGATTTGCTGTCGGAATGTTGCGTTGTGGGTGCATGGCAGCCGCGTCCGGTGCCATGCGCGGCGAGCGGCGGCGAGACCCCCTTAGCGCAGCCTAAAACGGCCGACGGTCTGTTTCAGCGATCCGGCGAGTGCTTCCAGCTCGGTCGCGCGCCCGAGCAGGGTCGCGGTCGCGACATGGTTGCTTTCGCTCATGCCGGCGATCCGCTCGACCCGCTGCGCGATTTCATTGCCGGCCTGGCGTTGTTCGCGCAAGGCGCCGGTGATCGCCGCGATCACGTCGCGCACCTGCAACGCGCTTTGTTCGAGCGCGGCGACCGAATCGCGTGCCCGCGCCGCATGCAGGGTTCCGTCGGTGGCCAGTTGCTTGCCCTCGTCCATGCTGCGCACCGCCTCGTTGGCATTGCCCTGCACCCGCTCGATCATTGCGGAGATTTCGTGGGTGGATTGGGCGGTGCGCTCGGCCAGCTTGCGCACTTCGTCTGCGACCACCGCGAAGCCCCGCCCCTGCTCGCCGGCGCGCGCAGCTTCGATGGCGGCGTTCAGGGCCAGCAGGTTGGTTTGCCCGGCGATGTCCTGGATCACCTTGACGATGGTCGAGATGCCGTCGGCGCTGCTGGAGAGTTCGGACATGATCGCCGTGGATGCGGTCATGCGGCCGGCGATCATGTCGATGGTCTCGTTGGCCTCGGTGATCACCGCCATGCCGTCGCGAACCTGGCTGGCCGCCGTCGCCGCCAGCCGATCCGCATCGTCGGCATGTTCGGAGACCTGGCCGATGCTCACGCTCAGTTGTTCGATCGATGCCGCGATCGATGCCGCCGCATCGCTCTGTTCGGACGAGGCCTGTTCGATCCGTTCTTCGTGTTCGCGCATCTCGACCACCGCGGCGGCCACGCTGTCTGCATGCTTCAGGATGTCGCGGATGGTGCCATCTAGCCCCGACTGCATGTTCTGCATTGCGCCGAGCAGGCCGCCGGGTGTGGCGCCGTGCACCGTGATGTTGCCACGCAGGTCGCCGGTGGCGATCGAATGCGCGACTTCGGCCGCGTAGGCGGGTTCGCCGCCCAGCTGCGAGAACAACCGCCGCGCCATCAACAGCGCAAACACGGTGCTCAGCACCACCGCGAGCACCGCGATGGCGATCGCGATCACCTGACCACGGTCGAGTTCGCCCACGATCGATCCGCGGGTTGCGGTCGTGGCATTGGCCAGAAACTTGATCTCGCCCAGCAGGATGTCGCGCATCTTGCGCCACATCGGGGTCTCCTGCCTGACCAGCATCGCCATTGCGTCGGCATCGGCGCCGTTGCGCACAAGCCTGATCACTTCGCCGCGCAAGGGTGCCCAGTCACGCTGGATGGCGGCGATCGCCGCGGCGGTGTCGGCGCCGCCTTCCAGCAGCGCGGCGTTGGCCTTGATCCGCTCGGCCAGTTCGTCGAACTGGCCCTCCGCCCGCTTGAAGTTGTCGAAGCCGGTCTGATTGGTCGGGTCGAGCAGGATGTTGCGCAGCGCCTGGCCCATCTGCAAGCCCTGGGCGTAGGCCGATGTCACATCGCGCTCCATCGCCAGTTCGGCATCGATGAAGTTGATCATGCGCTGCTGCGCGGATTGCATCTGCCAGATGGCGGCGATGATGGCGACGATGAAAAGACCGCTGCTCACCGCGGTGAGCAGGAAGAGTTGCTTACGGACCGACATGGGCGCTGACATGATGAGCTTCCGCTGGATGAGGTTCGACCGGTCACGCGCCGCGCGTGACCCCGTACGGCCAATATATCGGCATCAGCTAAAATTCTTTAGTGCTGATTGAAGCGGATTTGATCTGACTCAGACCCGCCGGGCTATCCCGCGTATCGCAGCGCGCAAATGCTGGACGGCAGCGAGGTAATTCGGGTAGGGTGCGGACAACGGAGGTGCGGCTTTGCGGTGTTGTACCTCCATCCTTGCGATTCAATCGATTGCCGGTTGGCGGAGAGAACATGACATCGAATTCCGGCGGTATGTCCGCCTACACACTCAAGGCCGCTGCGGCGACCTCGGCGATTGCGCTGATGCTCGTGCCGCTCGCCGGCAACGCGGATGACAGCCGCGAATCGTTCGCATCGGTCACGCCGGTCTGGCAAGGCAATACCGATTTCGACAACGGCGGCGATTTCGAGGCCACCGGTCTCGTCGTGCGGCTCGGAACCCAGACCCGTTTCGGCGAGGGGCATCGTGGCGGAATCTCGCTCCAGTACGATGGCATCGACTACGACTTCTCGCGTCGCACGCCGTTTGGCGGGGCGCCGTGGGGCAATGTGCAGCGCATCGGCCTGAACCTGCCGTTTGCCTTTCGTGGCGAGAATGACTGGACCTACGGTGTGGCGCCTTCGGTCGAATGGGCGCGCGAAAACGGCGCCGACTGGAGCGACTCGCTGGTTTATGGCGCGATGTTCAGCGCAACCCGCTCGTTTGCGCCCGACAAGCGCCTCGGCCTCGGTCTTGGAGCATACAGCCACATCGAGGAAAACCGGCTGGTGCCGCTGGTCATCGTCGACTGGAGCCTGAACGAGCGCTGGCGCCTGGTCAATCCGTTGCCGGCCGGTCCGGCCGGCCCGGCCGGGCTCGAGCTCGACTATCGATTCGACAACGGCTGGAACGTGGGCCTGGGTGCGGCCTATCGCAGCATCCGCTTCCGCCTCAGCGACCACGGGCCGGTCAGGAACGGCGTCGGGGAAGAGAGCGGCGTGCCGGTATTCCTGCGGGCGTCGACCCGTTTCGGCGCCTCGTCGTCGTTCTTCGTCTATGCCGGTGCGGTGCTCTCGGGCGAATTGCGGGTCGAGAATTCGAACGGCACCAAGCTCAGCGACGAATCCTTCGAAACCGCGCCGCTGTTTGGCGCAACCTTCTCGACCCGTTTCTGAGGTCGAGCAGCCGCTTGGGGTGAAGCTGCCCGGGCCGGTCGAACACACGCAGACGGACGTTCGACCGCGGGCACACCCCGAGCGCAACCCGTTCGTGCGCGCAAGACCTTGCAGCACCAGACCATCGACGGCTCCGCTACCTTGACCGGCCCGATCTCCCGATGAGCGATGTGCACGGCGGGGGGATACATGGTATTTTCTCGCGCGGCGTAGTGCTGTTTCCAGTGTTGAGCATGGCGGCAGGGCCTGCAAATGAGTCCGCCCCAACCGGATCTATCAAAAACGAGGGAATACAAATGGCTGCAGGGAAATCCAAGATCATCTACACACTGACCGACGAGGCGCCGCTGCTGGCGACTTGCGCGTTCCTCCCCATCATCCGAACGTTCACCGAGCCGGTCGGCATCGACATCGAGAAGGCCGACATTTCGGTTTCGGCGCGGGTGCTGGCCGAGTTTTCGGAGGCCCTGAGCGATGAGCAAAAGGTTCCGAATACCCTCGGAGAATTGGGCAAGAAGTGTCTGCAGCCTGAGACCAACATCATCAAGCTACCAAACATCAGCGCTTCGGTTGCGCAGTTGAAGGCCTGCGTGAAGGAACTCCAGGAAAAAGGCTACGCTGTTCCCGACTACCCCGAGAATCCGACCACCGACGCGGAAAAGGCGCTCAAGGCGCGCTTCGGCAAATGCCTGGGCTCGGCGGTCAATCCGGTGCTGCGCGAGGGCAACTCCGACCGCCGCGCGCCGATGGCGGTCAAGAACTACGCCCGCAAGAACCCGCATTCGATGGGCGAATGGAAGCAGTGGTCGCAAACCCATGTCTCGCACATGCACAACGGCGACTTCTATCATGGCGAAAAGTCGCTGACCCTCGACAAGGCGCGCAGCGTGCGCATGGAACTGATCGCCAAGGGTGGCAAGACCACCGTGCTCAAGCCCGAGGTCAAGCTGCAGGAAGGCGAGATCATCGATTCGATGTTCATGAGCAAGAAGGCCTTGTGCGCGTTCTACGAAAAGGAACTCGAGGACTGCCGCCAGGCGGGCATCCTTTTCTCGCTGCACGTCAAGGCGACGATGATGAAGGTCTCACATCCGATCGTCTTCGGCCATTGCGTGAAGATCTACTACAAGGACGCCTTCGAAAAACACGCCAAAACCTTCGAAGAACTGGGCATCAACGTCAACAACGGCATGGTGGACCTCTACGAGAAGATCAAGACCCTGCCGGAATCGCTGCGTGACGAGATCATCCGTGATCTGCACGCGTGCCTCGAGCACCGCCCCGAGCTGGCCATGGTCGATTCGGCCAAGGGCATCACCAACTTCCACTCGCCCAACGACATCATCGTCGACGCGTCGATGCCGGCAATGATCCGCTCGGGCGGCAAGATGTGGGGCGCCGACGGCAAGCAGTACGACTGCAAGGCCGTCATGCCGGAATCGACCTTCGCCCGTATCTACCAGGAGATGATCAACTTCTGCAAATGGAACGGCAATTTCGATCCGCGCACGATGGGCACCGTGCCGAACGTCGGTCTGATGGCGCAGCAGGCCGAGGAATACGGTTCGCACGACAAGACCTTCGAGATCGCCGAGGATGGCATTGCCAACATCGTCGATATCGAGACCGGCGAAGTGCTGTTGACGCAGAACGTCGAAGCCGGCGACATCTGGCGCATGTGTCAGGTCAAGGATGCCCCGATCCGCGACTGGGTCAAGCTCGCCGTGACCCGCGCGCGCAATTCGGGCATGCCGGCGGTGTTCTGGCTCGACCCCTACCGTCCGCACGAAAACCAGCTGATCAATAAGGTCGAGCAGTACCTCAAGGAGCACGACACCAGCGGCCTCGAGATCCACGTCATGTCGCAGGTTCGCGCGATGCGGTTCACGCTCGAGCGCGTGGCCCGCGGGCTCGACACCATCTCGGTCACCGGCAACATCCTGCGCGACTACCTTACCGACCTGTTCCCGATCATGGAACTTGGCACCTCGGCCAAGATGCTGTCGATCGTGCCGCTGATGAACGGTGGTGGAATGTACGAAACCGGTGCCGGTGGTTCGGCGCCCAAGCACGTCCAGCAACTGACGCAGGAAAACCACCTGCGCTGGGATTCCCTGGGCGAATTCCTGGCGCTGGCCGTGTCGCTCGAGGAGCTGGGGATCAAGGAAGGCAACGCCCGCGCCAAGCTGCTGGCCAAGACGCTGGATGCCGCCACCGGCAAGCTTCTCGACAACAACAAGTCGCCGTCGCCGAAGACCGGTGAACTCGACAACCGCGGCTCGCAGTTCTACCTGGCGATGTACTGGGCGCAGGAACTGGCCGCGCAGAAGGAAGACGCCGAACTGTCGGGCCACTTCGCCAAGCTGGCCAAGGCGCTTACCGACAACGAGGCCCAGATCGTCGCCGAGCTGAAGACGGTGCAGGGCAAGCCGGTGGATATCGGCGGCTATTACAAGGCCGATTCCACCAAGTGCAAGGCCGTGATGCGTCCGAGCCCGACGCTGAATGCGGCGCTGAAGGCCTCGCGCGCCGCCTGAGCATCGATCCAGCCCGCCGGCGATGGCGCCGGCGGGACGAACAAGCGAAGATCCGCGGATCTTCGCTTTTTTTTGCCCAGGCCGTTGCGGGTCGAGGCGGTCATTCGTATGCATCGTCAGGATGCGCCTGCGCCGCCCAGTCCCGCCCACCACAGGCGCAGGTACATGCCGAGTCTGGTGGTGTAGCCGATCGCGACCGATCGAATCCGTCCGTCAGCCGTGATCGTGATGAAGGCAGGCACACCATGCAGGCCGTAGCGCGCGGCGATGCTGCCGCTTCCATCCACGGCCGTGACCCAATCCAGGTCGCGCCGTGTGAGGATCTCGCCCACCGCCGCAGCATCGCCCGATTGCATGGCGACGGTGAGCACCGGATGCGCTGCCTGGACCGCGTCGATATTGCCTTGCTGGGCGGTGCATACCGGACACCAGTCGGCCCAGAAGTAGAGTGCGACCGCCTGGCCGGGGTGCCTGGCGCGCCATTCCGCCAGGCTGATGCGCGTGCCGTCCGCTGCCATGGCCGAAAAATCCGGAGCCGGGCCCGAAGGCACGTCGCGCGATTGCCAGACCTGGATGCCAAGCAGCACGGCGATGAAGAGGGTGATCTCCATGAGCCAGCGGCGGCGCTTCCGGTCGGCGGGTCTCGATGAGGTCGAGGGGATTTGAGCGGACATGGGTTGTACACCGTTGGGTTGGGTTTGAACGATCCGGGTGACGGCCAGCGTTGAGTGTCCGAGCGGGCACTTGGTTCGAGCAAGGCCAATGGCCGCGCGCGGATTTCCGCCGGATTCGGTGCATTGCACTCCGGCCCGCATGGCGCGACCGCGCGCCGGCTGCCGGTGAAGGCCGCGGCCGCCCTGCGCCAAACTACATCCGTGAATCATTCGTGTTTACCAAATGAGGCCCAAACATTGATTTTTGGTGCTTTGCATGCGACTTTTAGAGGACTAGAACCCCTCCGAGAGGCAGCCATGAAAGGCGACAAGAAAATCATCGACACCCTCAACGACCTGCTCACCGGTGAGTTGACAGCGGTAGACCAGTACCTGATCCACGGCGAGATGTATGCCGACTTCGGCCTCGGCCATCTGGCCGAGAAATCCTTGCACGAATCCGATCATGAGCGCCAGCATGCGCGCGCCTTGATCCAGCGCATCCTGTTCCTGGAAGGTGTGCCCGACCTTGGCAAGCGCGACCCCTTGAACGTCGGCAAGGACGTGGTCGCCATGCTCAAGGCCGATCTCGCGGTGGAGTACAAGGTGGTCGGCGATCTCAAGAAGGCGATGGCCGCCTGTGAGAAGGCCAAGGACTACGTGACCCGCGACATGCTCGGCGTGCAGCTCGAGGATACCGAGATGGACCATGCCTACTATCTTGAAAAACAATTGCGCCTGATCGAACTCGTCGGCCTGCAGAATTATCAGCAGAGCATGATCGGTTCGAACAGCCCGGCTTGAGGAGAAGACCGATGAAAGGCGACAAGAAAATCATCGAGGCTCTGAACAAGGTCCTGAAGAACGAGCTGACCTCGATCAACCAGTACTTTTTGCATGCCCGCATGTTCCGCAACTGGGGCCTGGAAAAACTCAACGATTACCAGTACAAGCAGTCGATCCGGGTGATGAAGGAAGCCGACGAACTGATCGAGCGCATTCTCTTCCTCGAAGGCCTGCCCAACCTGCAGAACCTGGGCAAGCTGATGATCGGCGAGCATGTGGTCGAATGCCTGCAGTGCGACCTGAAGTACGAGCGCGAAATCCAGCATCCGCTGCTGGTCGAATCGATTGCGTTGTGCGAGGAACTGCAGGACTACGTCAGCCGCGACCTGCTCGAGGACCTGCTCGAGCACTGCGAGGAAGCGATCGACTGGCTCGAAACCCAGCAAAGCCTGATCGAGAACGTCACCCTGCCGAACTACCTGCAGTCGCACATGGAGCCGGGCGAAGGCTGATCCGCCGCGGATCTGCAGCACACAAACCCAAAGGGCCGAACCGGCGCATGCCGGTTTCCGGCCCTTCGTGCGTTTACCGCAAGCGATTCCGCGCCTGCTCAGAAGCTGCCGGTGAAGCGATACTGCGTCGCCGGGTGCCACATCGTCGCCACCGAGGCGACCTTGCCTTGCGACAGCGTCTGTCGGTGCAGCACCAAGCACGGTTCGGTCATGGGCATCCGCAGCATCTCGCCGACCGCGCGGGTCGGCAGACTGGCCTCGATCGAAAAGTGCACCCCCTGCAGCGGCGCCACCCGCATCAGGTACTCGTTGGGCGTCCGGGTGGCGAAATCCAGCGTCATGTAATCCGGCGCCACCTGCGGATTCACATGGCGGTCTTCCACCTGGATCGGCTGCTCGTCCTCGAAATGCACCACCACCGAATGGAACAGCGGCTGGCCGGGGGCGATCCCGAACTGCCGTGCCAGCGCCTCGCCGGCCTTGCCGCGCGTCAGTGACTGCAGTTCGCTGCGGTGACGATGGCCGCGCGCCGCGATCTCCTCGGCGATGTTGCGGATCGCGACCAGTGTCGACTGGTACTTCTGCTGCGCCACGTAGGTGCCCGACCCTTGTACCCGCTCCACGATGCGTTCGTCGCCGAGTTCGCGGATGGCGCGATTCACCGTCATTCGCGACACGCCGAACTGACGCGCCAGGGCCTCTTCCGCCGGGATGGCGTCGCCTTCCTTCCATACCCCGGCGTGGATCTGCGCCAGCACGTAGTCCTTGATCAGGCGATAGGCCGGCTGGCGGTCTCGGGTCGGCGTCGCGGCAGTCATTTCGGTTCGGCAATGGCGAAAAGATGGTCAAGCCGAATTGTATTGACAATATAAACTTATCGCTAATAATATGTATATACAACATAGTCGCCGACGCGCGATGGTCGCATCGAGGAATCGACCCCCTCCATCCACGCCACCACGGAGAACAGCATGACTCACGCCGATCCCAAGCTCGATCCACGCTTCGACCCCGACCGGGTGATCCGCGCCCCGCGCGGTACCCAGCTCAGTTGCAGGAACTGGATCGCCGAAGCCGCGTACCGCATGCTGCAGAACAATCTCGACCCGGACGTGGCCGAGAACCCGCAACATCTGGTGGTGTATGGCGGCATCGGCCGGGCCGCGCGCGACTGGGCCAGTTTCGACCAGATCCTCGCGTCGCTGCGCGAGCTCGGCGAGGACGAATCGCTGCTGATCCAGTCCGGCAAGCCGGTGGGGGTGTTCAAGACCCATGCCGATGCGCCGCGGGTGCTGATCGCCAATTCCAACCTGGTGCCCAGGTGGGCCGACTGGGAACACTTCAACGCGCTCGATCGCAAGGGTCTGTTCATGTACGGCCAGATGACCGCCGGCTCGTGGATCTACATCGGTAGCCAGGGCATCGTGCAGGGCACCTTCGAAACCTTCGTCGAGGCCGGCCGCCAGCACTACGGCAACGATCTCGCCGGCCGCTGGATTCTTACCGCCGGGCTGGGCGGCATGGGCGGGGCGCAGCCCCTGGCGGCGACGCTGGCCGGCGCCGCTTCGCTGAACATCGAGTGCCAGCAGTCGAGTATCGATTTCCGACTGCGCACCCGCTATGTCGACAAGCAGGCGCGCGATATCGATCACGCGCTGGCGTTGATCGAACACCATACCGAACGCAAGGAAGCGGTCTCGATCGCATTGCTCGGCAATGCTGCCGACGTGTTGCCGGCACTGGTGAAGCGGGCCCGCGCCGGGGGGCTGCGGCCCGATCTGGTCACCGACCAGACGTCCGCGCACGACCTGATCAACGGCTACCTGCCCAGCGGCTGGACGCTCGAGGATTGGCGGGCGGCGCAGCGGGATGCGGCGCAACACAAGCGCCTGGCCGGCGCGGCGGCGCGTTCGTGCGCGGTGCATGTGCAGGCGATGCTGGACTTTCAGGCACTGGGCATTCCCACCGTCGACTACGGCAACAACATCCGCCAAGTCGCCTTCGACCAGGGCGTGAGCAATGCCTTCGACTTCCCCGGCTTCGTGCCCGCCTACATCCGCCCGCTGTTCTGCGCCGGCAAGGGGCCGTTCCGCTGGGTGGCGCTGTCGGGCGACCCGGAAGACATCTACCGCACCGATGCGAAGATCAAGGCACTCTTCCCCGACAATCACCACACCCACCGCTGGCTGGACATGGCGCGCGAGCGCATCGCCTTCCAGGGGCTGCCGGCGCGCATCTGCTGGCTGGGGCTGGGGGAGCGTCATCTGGCCGGCCTCGCCTTCAACCAGATGGTCCGCAACGGCGAGCTCAAGGCGCCGATCGTGATCGGCCGCGACCACCTCGATACCGGTTCGGTCGCCAGCCCCAACCGCGAGACCGAAGGCATGCTGGACGGCACCGATGCGGTGTCGGACTGGCCCCTGCTCAACGCCTTGCTCAACACCGCCGGTGGTGCGAGCTGGGTGAGCCTGCACCACGGCGGCGGCGTGGGCATGGGTTATTCGCAGCATGCCGGCATGGTGATCGTCGCCGACGGCAGCGACGCCGCGGACGACCGCCTGGCGCGGGTGCTGGTCAACGATTGCGGTTCCGGCGTGATGCGGCATGCGGATGCCGGCTACGAACTCGCGATCGCCACCGCCCGCAAGCACGGGCTGCAACTGCCGATGCTCGGCCGCTGAGGAACACGCACATGGAACTCATCCTGAACCCGGGCCGGCTCGGCCTGGCCGAGCTGCGGGCGTTGTGGCAGGGCCCGCTACCGGTGTCGCTGCCGCCGTCCGCGCGGGCCGCGATCGACGCCGCGGTGGCGACCATCCAGCGCATCGTCGCCAAGGGCGATGCCGCCTACGGCATCAACACCGGCTTCGGCAAGCTCGCCCGCACCCGTATACCGGATGCGCAGCTCGAGCAACTGCAGCGCAACCTGATCCTGTCGCATTCGGTCGGCACCGGCGAGGCGATGTCCGATGCCTGCGTACGGCTGGTGATGGTGATGAAGGCGGCCAGCCTCGCGCGCGGCTATTCCGGGGTGCGGTCGGTGGTTATCGACACCCTGCTGGCGCTGCTCGATGCCGGCATTCTGCCGCTGATTCCGGTCAAGGGCTCGGTTGGCGCCTCCGGCGACCTGGCACCGCTGTCGCACCTGACGCTGGCGCTGATGGGCGAAGGCGAGGTGCGGGTGGACGGCCGGTTGGTGCCTGCCGCCGCCGCGCTGCAGCGGGCCGGCATCGCGCCGCTCGTGCTCGCCGCCAAGGAGGGTCTGGCGCTGATCAACGGCACTCAGGTATCCACCGCGCTGGCGCTGCACGGCCTGTTCATGGCCGAGCGCCTGCTGGAAGCCGGTACCGTGACCGGCGCCTTGTGCGTGGATGCCGCCAAGGGCAGCGATGCGCCCTTCGACCCGCGCATCCATGCGGTTCGTGGCCAGCCCGGTCAGATCGCGATGGCGGCGGTCACCCGCGCGCTGCTGGAAGGCAGCCAGATCCGCCGGTCGCATGTCGATGACGACGAACGCGTGCAAGACCCGTACAGCCTGCGCTGCCAGCCGCAGGTGATGGGCGCCTGCCGCGACCTGATCGAGAACGCCGCGCGCACCTTGCTGATCGAGGCCAATGCGGTCACCGACAACCCGCTGGTGTTCGCCGACACCGACGAGGTGCTGTCGGGCGGCAATTTCCACGCCGAGCCGGTGGCCTTCGCCGCCGATACCCTGGCGCTGGCGATCGCCGAGATCGGTGCGATCTCGGAACGGCGCATCGCCCTGCTGATCGACAGCGGCCTGTCGGGCCTGCCGCCCTTCCTGGTCGACCACCCCGGCCTGAATTCCGGTTTCATGATCGCGCATGTCACCGCCGCTGCGCTGGCGTCGGAGAACAAGTCGCACGCCCACCCGGCCAGCGTCGACAGCCTGCCCACCTCCGCCAACCAGGAGGACCATGTCAGCATGGCCACCTACGCCGGCCGCCGCCTCGCCGAGATGGCCGACAACACCGCCACGATACTCGCCATCGAGTGGCTGGCCGCCGCGCAGGGCGTGGATTTCCACCGCCCGCTCGCGACCTCGCCGCAGCTTGCCGCAGTGCAGGCGCGCCTGCGCGCGGACGTACCCTTCTACGCCGCGGACCGCCTGTTCGCACCCGACATCGAGGCCGCCAAGCGCCTGGTACTCGAGGGCGAAGCCAGCGCCGCCTGCCGCGATCGCATCGCGGCGGTGTGGAGCCATTGACATGGACGGCAAGCCCGCCGGCCTGGTCCTGTGGCGTCACGCGCGCCTCGCCACGCTTGCGGGAGCGGGCTGGGGCCTGATCGAGGATGGCGCGGTGCTGAGCGACGGCGCGACCATCGCCTGGGTCGGCTGCGAAGCTGACATTCCGCCCACGCTTGCACGGCGGGTGGCGACCCGCCACGACCTCGACGGCGCGTTGCTCACCCCCGGCCTGGTCGATTGTCATACCCACCTCGTCTACGGTGGCCAGCGCGCCAGCGAGTTCGAGCAGCGCCTGAACGGTGCGAGCTACGAAGACATCGCCCGCGCCGGCGGCGGCATCCGTTCCAGCGTCGCCGCTACCCGCGCGGCGGACGCGGAAACGCTCTTCGAGGCCGCCGCGGGCCGCGCCCGCAGCCTGATGGCCGAGGGGGTCACCACCCTGGAAATCAAGTCCGGTTACGGGCTGTCGCTGGAAGCCGAGGCGCGCTGCCTGCGCGTCGCCCGGCGCATCGGCGCCGAACTGTCGGTGAGCGTGCATACCACCTTTCTCGGCGCCCACGCCGTGCCGCCCGAGTTCGCGGGGCGGCCGGACGACTACATCGACGCGGTGTGCGCCTGGCTGCCGGTGCTGCATGCGGAGGGCCTCGTCGATGCCGTCGACGCCTTCTGCGAGCACATCGGCTTCAGCCCGGCGCAGACGCGGCGGGTGTTCTCGGCGGCGCAGGCGCTGGGCCTGCCGGTGAAGCTGCATGCCGAGCAGTTGTCCGACCAGAGGGGCGCCGTGCTCGCGGCGGGCTTCGGCGCGCGCTCGTGTGACCACCTCGAGTACTTGGGCGAGGACGGCATCCTGGCGCTGCGCCGTGCCGGCAGCGTGGCGGTATTGTTGCCGGGGGCCTTCTATTTTCTGCGTGAAACGCGCTTGCCGCCGGTTGCCGCGCTGCGTGCGGCCGGCGTGCCGATGGCGGTGGCCACCGACCACAATCCCGGCACTGCGCCCGGTCTGTCGCTGTTGCTGATGATCAACATGGCGTGCACCCTGTTCCGCCTGACGCCGCTCGAGGCGGTGCAAGGGACCACCATGCACGCGGCGCGTGCGCTCGGGCTCCATGACCGTGGTGTGCTGGCACCGGGCATGCGGGCCGATTTCGTCGCCTGGCGCCTGGACCACCCCTGTGAGCTGGCCTACTGGTTCGGCCACAACCCGACGCAGTGCGTCGTCGTTGCCGGCGAGGTGCGCGCATGAACCCGCTGTCGCAGGATTTCGTCTGGCAAGGCCGGATCGACGCTGAGGAAAGCGGCCCCAGCCGGCGCTGGCACCAGCATGTCGAAGCGCTGCGGGACGACTCGCACGGCGGCGTCACCCTGATCGGCTTCGCGGTAGACGAGGGTGTGCGCCGCAATGCCGGCCGCCCCGGCGCATCCGCCGGGCCGCGGGCGTTGCGCACCGCGCTGGCCGGCATGCCGGTGCTGGGTGAGCCCGCCATCTTCGACGCCGGCGATGTGCATTGCGAGGGCGAGCGCCTGGAAGACGCCCAGGCCCAGCTGGCCGGGCAGGTCGCCGCGGCGATCGCGCGCGGCAGCCTGCCGCTGGTGCTGGGGGGTGGCCATGAGCTCGCCTGGGGCAGCTTCCAGGGTATCGCCGCTGCCCGCCCGGCGCCATGGCGGGTGGTGATCGTCAACCTGGATGCGCATTTCGATCTGCGGGTCGCGGCGTGCGGCAACTCCGGTACGCCTTTCCGCCAGATCCAAGCGCACTGCGCCGCCGCCGGCCGGCCGTTCGACTACCGTGTGTTCGGCATCAGCCGCTTCGCCAACACCCAGGCCTTGTTCCAGCGCGCGGACGCGCTGGGGGTGCGTTACTGGCTGGACGAGCATCTGCAGGATGCCGCCGCGCTTGCCGTTGTCCGCCAGCAGCTCGCCGCCGACCTCGCCGCCTGCGATGCGGCATATCTGACGATCTGCCTGGACGTGCTGCCCGGCGGCCTGGCGCCGGGTGTTTCCGCCCCGGCGGCGCTGGGGGTGCCGCTGGCCCAGGTCGAAGCGTTGATCGACACGGTGCTGGCCTCCGGTCGCCTGATCGCCGCCGACATCGCCGAGCTGAATCCTGCTTTCGACCGTGACGGCCTCACCGCCCGCGTCGCGGCGCGGATTGCCGCGCGGGTCGCGCGCGGGTGGGGTGAGTGGTGAAAGCGCGGGGTGTGCGCAAACGTCGGGGTTGGTGACTGCCCGCGATACGGGGGCGCCGATCGCGGCTAGAATGCCCCCACATGAACCTCACCACACCCGCCCTCCTGTTCCCGGCGATTTCGCTGTTGCTGCTCGCGTATACGAATCGCTTTCTCACGCTCGCGCAGGTGATCCGGCAGCTCAATGCCTCGCAGGACCGGGGTGCGCCGCTGGTGCAGCGGCAATTGCCGGGCCTGAAGAAACGCATCAGGCTGACCCAGTACATGCAGGGCTTCGGCGTGTTCAGCTTCCTGCTGTGCGCCCTGGCGATGCTGGCCTTGTTTCTCACCGCCGAGCTGACCGGCAAGTGGCTGTTCGGTGCCAGCCTGCTCGCCTTGACCGTTTCGCTGGTGTTGTCGCTGGCGGAAGTGCTGATCTCCACCGGTGCGCTGTCGCTGGTGGTGGAGGATCTGGAACGCGCGGGGCACGCTGCTTCAGTGCCTGCGACGCCGGCCGGCAAGCCACAGACCACCCAGCGCGCTCAGTAGAAGCGGCAGCGTGGCGGGGGTCGGTACCGTGTTCGCGTTGTCGAAGTGGCTGGCGAGCGCCAGCGTGTCGTATTGCGAGCCATCCCCGAAGCCCCAGGAATCGAAGCCGCGGAAGCTTCCGCTGACCTTGCCCGCCAGGCTTGCGAACGAGAGTTCGACGACATCGCCGTCGAACAGGAAGCTGAGCAAATCGGTCAGCGTGTAGCTCAAGAAATACACGCTGTTGCGACCCCGCCCGCCATCGAACACACTCGTGCCCAGCTTGCCCGAGACCAGGTTGTCGATGAAGATGCTGTCGTTGCCCGCGCCGAACAGCACGTCACCGCGAATGTCGCTGCCGCCCTTGATGGTGAGCGTGCTGTCGCCCTGGCCCGGGGCCAGATCGACCGCAATGCCGCTGCGGCCGTACAGGGTGCCGCTGTTGATGATATCGATCGACGCGGTGCTCGCGAGGTCGGTGACGATCGCGCGCGGCCCTTCGATAAGGCCTTCGTTGATGATGGCCAGGTCGCCGGCCGGGCGGATCGGGTCGACCCCGTTGTCGAAATCTGGATCGACGTCGATGCCGCCCGCGTCGCGGGTAGCGTCGTCGCCGGTCGAGACGATGCGGCCATCGGCTTGGTTGTGCACCCGCCCTTCATCGAGGTCCACCCCGTCGTCGCTGCCGCTGATCAGACCCGAGTTGTGCAAGGTGCCGGATGCGAACTGCACGCCGTCGCCATCGAGCACCCCGTCGCGCAACACCACGTTGCCGTAGTTCTCCATGTAGAAATTGCCGCGCGCCTCGACGACCTCCTCGCCTGCGACCAGGTTGCCACGGTTGATCACGCGCGCGCCGTCGCCACGCAGTTGCAGTGCGCGGCCCTCCTGGGATTCGATCAGGCCGTGGTTGATCACTTCCGCGTTCTCGAAACCCTCGAGCGAACGGACCGCCTGTCGACGTGCGGAAATCTCGCCATGGTTTTCCACCTTGAGACCGCCCCTGCCACCCAATACTTCGATGGCGCGGTCGCCACTGCTGATCTCGCCGCGGTTGATGATGCTCAGATCGTTGCCGCGGCTGGTGATCGCATAGGCATTGTTGCGGCTGTCGGTGTTGGCGATCGTGCCGCCGTTGGTCACGACCTGGGCGGCGCCGCCCAGGTCCAGCGGCGTCGTGTTCCGCGAGCTGCTGGTTACGCCGGCGCCGGCCTCGACGCGTACCTGCAGCGCGTCGCGACTGTCGACGAGCGGCGACGAACCTGCTTCGCCGCAGCTCAGCACCGGGGTCCCGTCGTCCAGCGACGAGCCTGTGCAGACGGGCGCGGCATGGCTGGGGTTGAAGCTGAATGCGGCCAGCAAGGCCGCGGAGATTAGGCTGATCCGGTTCATCGTCACTTCCGCCATTCGGTCAAGGTTGCCGGCTCGTCGCGAGCCAAGTCGCGGGACGATAGCCGGAGCAGATGACGGGCGTGTTACGGGCGGGTAGGCCGGATCAGGTGTGTCCGTGGCCGCCCGGCAGCGTGCGCGGCAGAAAGCGCGCGGCAATCAGTGCCGTGGCCAGCATGAAGGCCGCGCCGATCATCGCATTGACATGCAGCGCCTGTGAAAACGCCGCATGGGCCGCGGCGAGCAGGGCGTCGGCCGTGCCGGGGTCGGCCAGTGTCGCGGCCACACCCACGGCGCCGCCCAGCGTGTCGGTGGCGGCGGCGGCTTGATCCGGCGGCAGGCCGGCGGGCAGGCTGGCCTGCATGTGCTTGCGATAGATTGCCGCTCCGATGCTGCCGATGATGGCGATGCCGAGTGCCATGCCCAGTTCGGTGGCGGTTTCGGACGTGGCGGAGGCTGCGCCGGTCTTGTTGGGCGGCGCCGAACCGATCACGAGATCGGTGCCCAGAATCATCATCGGCATCACGCCCATTCCCATCAGCAGGGTGCCGCCGACCAGCAGCCATACCGACGCCGGTCCGCCGACCAGCATCATCGCGCCCAAACCCGGCACCGCCAGCAGCAGGCCCAGGCTCACCAGCCGCGATGGCGCCATCCGCCCGGCCAGGCGGGGCACGAACATGGACGCGGCCACCTGCCCGAGTGCCGGCGGCAGCATCACGATGCCGGCCTGCAGCGGCGACAGGCCGGCCACGCCCTGAAGGTACTGGAACACCATCAGCCAGGCGCCGGAAAGCGACAGGATCGTCAGCATCATTGCCGCCACCGAGACCGAGAAGCCGCGGTTGGCGAACAGGCCGAGGTCGAACATCGGCTGTTCGAGCCGCTGCTGGCGGCGAATGAACACGGCACCGATCGCAAGCCCGGCGACGATGGCCGCCACCGGCAGGAGCCCGATACCGTCGCGCGCCAGCGTCTTGATGCCGAAGATGACGGCCAGGATCATGCCGATGCATTGCAGTGCGCTGGGCAGATCCAGGGGGCCGGCCGCCTCGTCGCGGAATTCCGGCAACAGCAGCGGCCCGGCGATCAGCAGCAACAGCATCACCGGCACGCCCAGCAGGAAGACCGTGTTCCAGGGGAAGAACTCCAGAATTACCCCGCCGACCAGCGGCCCGATCGCGCTGCCGAAGATGAAACCGTTTATCCATACCGTGATCGCGAGCCTGCGCTCGCTTTCGTCATGGAACATATTGCGGATCAGCGACAGCGTGGAAGGCATCAGGGTTGCGCCGGCGATGCCGAGCAGGGCGCGCGTCGCGATCAGCATCCCCGAACTGGTCGAGAAGGCCGCCAGCACCGAGGCCACGCCGAACGCGAAAGCGCCGTACAACAGCAGCTTGCGGCGCCCGATGCGATCGCCGAGCGTGCCCATGGTGATCAGGAAGCCGGCGATCATGAACCCGTAGATGTCCAGGATCCACAACAGCGCGGTACTGCTGGGCCGCAGGTCCGCGGCCAGGTGCGGGGCGGCGAGATGCAGCACGGTGAGGTCGAGCGCGAGCAGCAGCGTGGGCAGGACGAGCACTGCCAGGCCCCACCACTCGCGCCGGCCGGCGCGACGCGGGTGTGCCGTGTGGGATGGAGCGGTCATGGAGGGCATCGGGCATTCGCCTGGCAGGAGCAGGAGCGCGATTATGGCCAGCCCGCGCCGAGCCCGCCAGCGCCAAGTGCGAAAACGCGATCAGGACGCGGCCGGCGGCGGCCGGTTGATCTCGATCGTCACATGCACCAGTTCTTCGTGAATGGCCAAGCGCTGGCGGAAATCCGACGGGGTGGCGTCGGTGCCGGTCGCGATGCACAGAATGCAGGCGTACTTGCCCCTGCCGACCTGCCAGACGTGCAGATCGGTGATGCGGGCATCCGAATCGCCGGTCTCGATGGCCTCTCGAACTTCGGCCACCACTGGCGCATCCATCTGCGCGTCGAGCAGGATGCGGCTGGTATCGCGCAGCAATCCGCCGGCCCAGATCGCGACCAGGGCGGAGCCGACGATGCCCATGGCCGGGTCGAGCCAGCTCGCGCCCCACAGTTTGCCGCCGAACAAGGCGACGATCGCGAGGATCGAAGTTGCGGCGTCCGCAAGCACATGCAGGTAGGCCGAGCGCAGATTGAGGTCGTCGTGGCGGTGGTCGTCGTCATGGTGGTGTTGATGCCCGTGCGCGTGATGGTGGTCGCCACCCCTGAGCAGCCATGCGCAGATCAGATTCACCGCCAGCCCGAGCGCCGCTATCGCGATCGCCTGGTCGTAGTGGATCGGCGACGGCGCGATCAAGCGTGAAATCGACTCGTACAGCATCAGGCCGGCCACCCCCACCAGGAGCAGCGCGCTGGTGTAGCCGGCCAGGATCTCGATCTTCCAGGTGCCGAACGCGAAACGGGCATCGTGTGCGAAGCGGCGCGCCGAAGCATAGGCGAACAGTGCCAGACCCAGCGCGAGCGCATGCGAACTCATGTGCCAGCCGTCGGCGAGCAGCGCCATCGAGTTGAACACGTAGCCCCCCACGATTTCGATCACCATCATCGCGGTGGTCAGCAGCACGGCGCGCAAAGTGTTGCGTTCCGCCAGAGGGTTGCCCCGGTCGAATACGTGGCTATGTGTCCATTCGTCGGAAGAGGCGGCTTGCGACATGGTAGATTCTGCTCGGCGGTAAGGAGTTTACATACTATACCCCAGTATATATCCATGAAACAAAGGAGAGGCGATGGCGCACACCATCCGCAACCAGAAGCAGTTGCTGACCCGTGTTCGACGGATCAAGGGGCAGGCCGAAGCGCTGGAGAAGGCGCTGAGCCAGCAAGCCGAATGCGCGGCCGTGCTGCAGCAGATCGCGGCGATTCGCGGCGCGGTGAATGGATTGATGGCCGAAGTGTTGGAGGGACATATCCGCGAACACCTCGGACGAATGGATGCGTCCGAGCGCGAACGCGCGGACGACGTCGAACAGGTCGTCCGCGCCCTGCGCGCCTACATGAAATGATGGACCGGGCCGGAGTCGGTCTGACTGGGGCGCAGAACGGCAATGAACGGCGCGTGGTGATGTGGCGGCGACAGCGTGCTGAAGAAAACTGCCTGTCGCCGGTGTGGCCTACCCGCCTGCCGGGCCACCCCGTCGCCATGGCTGATCTCCGGGAGCGCCACTTTGAGTGATCATGTCAGGCCGAGGTAGACGTCGAAAGTTTGATGCAGGCCGCTTGTAACGCGGCACTTTACAACCGATTTCTTCGGGAATGCGCCAATGGGCAGGTCCACCTTAAAGTGCACCGGCCTGGATTGAATGCCCGGAAAGTATTTCGCAATCTCGCCCGTATCATCGGGTGTGGTGTAAACGGTATCGATGGCGCGACCGCCAACGATTACCGTGACGTTCTCAATCTCAGATTCTGCGCCAATATTCAATGCCCAGCCGGACCCCATGAATCTATCGCCATCACGTTTTGCGAACAAAGATCCACCGATGGGCGAAGGCTGCAGTTGAAATCCAGCCCAGGATGCCGCATTGGATTTCGGGACGACGTAAAGATCTTGATTCTCATAGAGGCCCTTGAAATATCGTCGATACACCTTGCCTGGTCCGCATGCCTGTTCAATCGCCTCCCGTACATAGCCTTCCGAAACATATGTCATTCCGTAGATATCGTGCGAAAGGCTAGCGCTTTCGCTCGAACGGTCATAGACGAAATCTGCAGCCGTGTTTGGAGCCAGATGCACGTCATGTACACTGAACGCAATGAACCCGTCCGGTGAAAGCATTCGGAACAGGCGATCGAGCCAGCCCACGAAAAGATCTTTGGGGAGATGGCTGAACAGGGAACCCACGAATATGACGTCAAACTTGGATATCAGCGCAAAATCCTCGGGTTTTGCCACTGAATATATACCGGTCATCCCATTCTTTTCGTTTTGCCAATCTACTGCACCGCGGTATATGTCGGAGACGACTGTTCTATCCGTCGGGTGCCTCATTACGAGATGGCGCGTAAAGCGGCCATATCCACAGGCAAATTCAAGTATTGACTTGTTTGCGAACTCATCCCCAAAATTGAACCTGATCAACTGGCTAAGTGCGTCCAGCATTCGCTTTCCCGATTGCATGTATGCAAGGTACGCATCCCCCACATTCGCGTAGCCGGGGACGATCGCCTTGTAGAACATTTCGTCATCCTTAGCGATTTCATCATTAAACCGGCCTGGATCGGAGTAATTACTCAGAATAAAATCCTTGAAAAAGGATCGATGCGGTTCCTGGATGACAGAAGAATCCACGGTTTGATTCCATTGTGAGTGATCTGATACAGATTCGGGTATACGCTGCCTGTTCCGGTTCGCCGATGGCATCGGACAAATGACCATAACATCGATCATGATACCAAGATTTTGCCAATCTAGGCGTATGACATTATGCGCCGTCGTCCACCGGCCCGTTTCGTAGTCGATAGCGAAAACCAGACCGTGTTGGGATGTTCGAATGATTACATCGAGTTTGGGGTAACGATATATGCGTAATTGTGGTAGCCCGGTAATCCCTGCGTCGCCGTTCAACCTGGAAGCAGATCCGAAGCCCTTCCGTGAAGAAACATGAAAATCCACGGTACCCTGAGCAAATGGAACGACGATCGCGGCTTTGGCTTCATTACACCCGCGCAGGGCGGCGCGGAGATTTTCGTGCATGTTTCGGCTTTCCCGCGTGACGGGCAGCGACCGCGCGTAGGCGAAATCCTGGGTTTCGAGATCGAGACCGGCCCGGATGGGCGCAAGCGGGCAACGGCGTTGACCAGGCCGCAGCGGGCGTCGTCCGCCCGCCCCGCGCCCCGCCCGCCGGCGCAATCCCGCCCCAGGCGTGGTCTGTTCGGACGTTTGCTGCCGTTGTTGGTGATCGCGTTGTTGGCAGTTGGCTATGACCGCTTTGGTGGCGATTTCATGGCCTGGTACACCCCGGACAGCTCAGTCAATCTGGATGGTGCAGTGTCGCCGTTCACCCGTACGCCGGTAGCCGAAACGCCGCGGGCGAGTGCGTTTCGCTGCGATGGCCGTACGCATTGTTCGCAGATGACTTCTTGCGAGGAGGCGACTTATTTCCAGAGAAACTGCCCAGGCACGCTGATGGACGGCGATAACGATGGCATACCATGCGAAGCGCAATGGTGCTGAAACCGGGCCGGCGCCGTCCTCAGCCCGGTCCCGCGAGCACGATGCCATACCGATCGTCGCTATTCCGGCAATGGAATGAACTCCACCTCGTCCCCGGGCACTTTGGGGAAGCGGCCCGCGCGCCAGTCGCTCTTGGCCTGTTCGATGCGCGCCTTGCGGCTGGAGACGAAGTTCCAGTCGATGAAGCGCTTGCCCACCGGTGCGCCGCCGATCAGCGCGATGCGGGATTCCACCGTGGCTTCCACCACCACGCCCGGCTGGTCCGCGACGATCGCCAGTGCGTGTTCGGGGATGTCCACGCCGTGCGCTTTCAGCCCGCCGTGCGCGACGTATACCGCGCGCTCCGGGGCGTCCGGCAGTAGCAGTTTCTGGCCCGGCTGCAGGTGGGCCTCGACGTACAGCGTGTCGGCGAAGATGCGCACCGGCGAGTGGGCGCCCCAGGCGCTACCCATCATGACCCGCACCGGCACGCCGCCGATGTCGAGCGCCGGGATGTCCGCCGAGGGGTAGTGGTGGAAGGCCGGTTCGATCTCTTCGTCGGCCTCGGGTAGCGCCAGCCACAGCTGCAGGCCGTGCAGACGATGGGGCACGGCGGTGTGTTCCGGGCGTTCGCGCTCGGAATGGACGATGCCGCGGCCGGCCACCATCAGGTTGATGTCGCCCGGGCGTATCGGCTGGAGGCTGCCGAGCGAGTCGCGGTGCAGGATCTCGCCCTCGAACAGATAGGTGACCGTGGCGAGATTCACATGCGGGTGCGGGCGCACGTCGATGCCCCGGCCGGCGGGAAAATCCGCCGGCCCCATGTGGTCGAAAAAGATCCACGGCCCGACCGTCTTGTGTTGCGCGGTCGGCAGCAGCCGGCGTACCGAAAAACCGCCCAGGTCCTTGTCGCGCGGCCGCAGCACGCGTTCGATCGCATCACAGCCATCGGTGGCCGCGCATTCGTGTTCAAGTTCGGTGGTGACGTTGCTCATGGTCGAATCCTCTCAGGTGGGTCGTATCCGTGGGGTTGCCGCGTCGCGGCCAGCGCCGCTCGGCCACCCCGGAGTGTAGTGCGGCCCGGGCCCGCCGGCCCGGGCGGTGCTGCCGAAACCCGCGCCGTGCACCGGCTCATTGCGCTGTGGGGGCGGGTTCCGCTTGCGTTGGGTGCGGAATGCCGCCGAAGCGGCCGCTGTTGAAGTCGTCGATCGCCTCCGCGATCTCGGCCTGGCTGTTCATCACGAAAGGCCCGTAGCCGACGATGGGTTCGTCGATCGGCGCGCCGGCGAGCAGCAGCACGACGGCATCGCCGTTGGCCTCGATGGTCAGGCTTGTGCCGGCGCGATCGAGCACCACCATCTGTGCGTCGCGGGCGATCGCGTGGCCATTGACCTGTACCGTGCCGTGCAAGACCACCAGCGCGGCCGTCCAGCCGTCGGGCAGGGCAAGTTCGGTCTCGACGCCGCGGGCCAGGCGCAGATCCCACACGTTCATCGGCGTAAACGTCGCCGCCGGGCCGCGCCTGCCGCCGAGCTCGCCGGCAATGATGCGCGCCGTGCCGGCATTCTGTGGCAGCGCCACCGTGGGGATATCCGCGGCGGTGATGGCTTGATAGCGCGGCGGGGCGAGCTTGTCGCGGGCCGGCAGGTTGACCCACAGTTGAACCATCTCCAGCGCGCCGCCATTGCGTGCGAAGCGCTCGCCATGGAACTCCTCGTGCAGAATGCCGGCGCCCGCCGTCATCCACTGCACGTCGCCCGCGCCGATCACCCCGCCCGCACCGGTCGAGTCGCGATGCGACACCTCGCCCGCATACACGATGGTGACTGTCTCGAAGCCGCGGTGGGGATGCTGGCCGACGCCGCGGCGGTGCGCGGTGGGCTCGAACGTCGCCGGGCCGGCGTAGTCGAGCAGCAGGAACGGGCTCAGCTGCTTGCCGTGGCTGTCGTAGCTGAACAGCGACCGCACCGGGAAACCGTCGCCGACCCAGTGCGAACGCGGCGCACTGTATACACCCAGGACTCGCTTCATGATGACCTCCTTGCATGGATTGATGTTGCACGGGTCAACAGTAGATTTGAAACGGCGTCACCGGAAGTCCGTAAATTTCACATGCAGCGTTCCATTCATAGAACAATGCCGCAGACGCATAGCGCTTACCCGGAGCCAGGAATGGAAGACCTCAACGATTTCTACTACTTTGCCCGCGTCGTCGAGAATCGTGGATTCGCCGCTGCGGGTCGCGCCCTGGGCGTGCCCAAGTCCAAGCTCAGCCGCCGTATCGCGCTGCTCGAAGACCGCCTCGGTGCCCGTCTGCTGCAGCGCTCCAGCCGCCATTTCTCGGTCACCGAACTGGGCCAGACCTTTTACGAGCACTGCCGTGCCATGCTTGTCGAGGCCGAGGCCGCGCGTGAGGCGGTCGACGCCACCCGTGCCGAGCCGGCGGGCACGGTGCGCCTGAGTTGTCCGATCGCGTTGCTGCACGCGCACGTGGGGGGCATGCTGGCCGAGTTTCTTGCGCGCCATCCGCGCGTGACGGTACATCTGGAAGCCACCAATCGCAGGATGGCGCCGGTCAGCGAACGGCTGGACCTGGCGATCCGGGTGCGCCCGCCGCCGCTGGAGGACAGCGACCTGGCGCTGCGTGTGCTCGCCGAAAGCGGCCAGTGCCTGGTCGCCAGTCCCGCGCTGATCGGCCTTCACGGCCTGCCGGCCGGCCCCGCCGATCTCGCTGCCTTTCCCAGCCTGTCGCTCGGCCCGCCGCAGGACGAGCACCTGTGGGCGCTGTTCGGCCCGAACGGCGCCGAAGCCACCCTGCACCACCTGCCCCGGCTCATCACCAGCGACATGGTCGCGCTGCACCGCGCGGCGATCGCAGGCGTCGGCGTCGTGCAGCTGCCGACCCTGATGCTGGGCGGCGACCTCGCGGCCGGCCGCCTCGTCCGCCTGCTTCCCGGGTGGGCGCCGCGGCGCCAGCTGATCCATGTCGTCTATCCGTCGCGCCGCTGCCTGCTGCCCGCGGTGCGGGCGCTGATCGACCACCTCGCGGACCGGTTCGAAGCGTTGGCGGCCGATTGAGTGCCGGCGGCGTGCGGCGGCGGCCGGCCGCCGCGGTCAGTGCTCGTCGCTGGGCGATTGGCGCGGCTTGCCGTTCCGCCCGCCGAGCTGGCTGACCACGATGCTCGCGACGATCAGCGCGCCGCCCACCAGCCCCAGGAACGGCAGGCGCTCGCCGGCGATGCGGCCGATCAGGCCGGCCCAGACCGGCTCGCCGGCATAGATCAGAGTCGCGCGGGTTGGCGACACCGAGCGCTGCGCCCAGTTCATGCCGAACTGGATCAGCGCGCTCGCCAATCCCAGGCCCAACGCGCTGGCGAGCAGCAGAATCGACATCGGCGGCACGGATTCACCGCTCGGCGCCATCGCCGCGAAACCGCACAGCGACGCCACCGCGAGCTGCACCACGGTCACCCGCCGCACATCGACCTTGCCGGCGAAGGTGCCGATCAGCAGGATCTCGGCCGCGATCGCCAGTGCGCTCAGCAAGGTCAGCACCTCGCCGAGGCTCAGCCGGAGCTGGCTGCCCTCGGGCCCCGCCAGCAATACCAGCCCGACGAAGGCCATCGCGACGCCCACCAGCGTCATCCGCCGCGGTGGGCGGCGCAGTATCAGCCACTGCAGCAGCGGCACGATCGGAACGTACAGCGCGGTGATGAAGGCCGACTGGCTGCTGGTGATGGTCTGCAAGCCGACCGTCTGCAAGCCGTAGCCGAGCGCGATGCCCAGCCCGATCAGGCAGCCCGCCTTGATCTCGAGCCAGGTCAACCCGCGCAGGATGCGCGCCGACAGCACGGCCATCACCAGCGCGGCGGTGGCGAAGCGCAGCCCGACGAAGAACATCGGCCCGGTCACGCTGAGCGCGTGCTGGACGGTGATGAAGGTTCCGCCCCAGAACATCGTGATGGCGACCAACACCCATTCGGCGCGCGAAAGGGACCAGGGGGAGCGGTGAGTGGACGTGGAGGCGAGCAATCAGGATCTCGGGTCGAGGATGCGGGCCGCCGATTCTGCAGTGATCGGCCCGATCAGTCAAAACGCCCGCACGCCGCCCCACGCCCGCGCGCGATCGTTCCGTGCGTACGGAACCTGTGTGCCGCGATCGGAACAAAGCGAGACATCCCCCGGAGCCGCCGCCATGACCGACCGCCGTACCCTGATCACCTCGCTGGGCGCGGGCCTGCTGCTCGCCGCCGGCCCGCGTGCATTCGCGAGCACGGCCGCCGGCCTGTGCCTGCCCGCCGACTGCGTCACCTGCGGTCCCACCGGCAGCACCACCGCCGGCCCCTTCTACGTGGCCAATTCGCCGGCGGCGATGGACATCAACCTGTTGCGCATGCCGGGCACGCCCTTGCGTGTGGACGGAATCGTACTGGGCGGCCGCGATGGGCGCCGCGTGCAGGCAGGCGCACGCGTCGAGCTGTGGCATGCCGACAGCGAAGGCCGCTACCACCCGGAGAACAGCGGCGACATCGCCCGCTATCGCGCCGACGAAATCAATCTGCGTGGCCAGGTCGTCTGTGATGGCGACGGCAGGTTCACGTTCACCAGCATCGTGCCGGCGCACTACGGCAGCCGCAGGCGCCACCTGCACTGGCGGATCGTCGCCGATGGTCACCGCGCGCTGGTGACCCAGACTTACTGGAAGGACGAGCTGGGCACGGCCCGCGAGCGCCGCGATCCGGTGGACCGCGATCCGGAGGCATGCCGCTGGATCGACTTTCGCACCGACCAGGGTGCCGCCACCGGCCAGGTGGTGTTCGTGCTGCGCCCGGCGGACTGATCCGGGCCGGCGCAATGCGCCGCGGCGGCACTCAGAACGGAAACAGCACCGGCAGCACGCCGACGCATACCAGCAGGACCAGCACCGTGAACGGTACACCGATGCGGACGAAGTCGCCGAAACGGTAGTTGCCCGGGCCGAGGACCAGGGTGTTGACCGGGGACGACACCGGCGTCATGAAGGCGGCCGATGCTGCGAGCGCCACCGTCATCGCGAACGGATAGGGCGAGGCGCCGAGCTGCTGGGCCAGGCCGATGCCGATCGGCGCCATCAGCACCGCGGTGGCGGTGTTCGAGATGAACAGGCCGACCGCCGCGGTGAGCACGAACAGGGTCGCGAGCGCGGCCCTGGGCGAGCCTTCGCCGCTCAACGCGATCAGGCCGTTGACCACGAGATCGATGCCGCCGGTTTTCTGCAGGGCCGCGGCGAAAGGCAGCATGCCGACGATCAGGATCAGGCTTTGCCAGTGAATCGAACGATAGGCGCTGTCCATGTCGATGCACCGGAATGCACCCATCAGCAGGCAGCCGATCAGCGCGGCAATGACGTTCGGCACGGCGCCGGCGATCATCAGCCCGATCGTGATCGCCAGGCTCAGCAGCGCGAGCGGCGCACGGTGCGCGGCCGGCGCGACGTCGTGGATCTCGGCCGGCAGGCTGAGCACCAGAAAGTCGCTGGCTTCGGTCTGCAGCAGCCGGATCGACTTCCAGGTGCCGGCGATCAGCAGGGTGTCGCCCATCTTCAGTTTTTCATGCGGGAACTCGTCGCCGAGCGGATTCCCGTTGCGGCGCAAGCCCATGACGTTGAGCCCGCGCTGCGAGCGCAGGCGCAGCGCGAGTATCGACTTGCCGATCAAGCTCGATCCGGGCGGGATGATCAGTTCGGCGAGGCCGATCTCGCGGGTCAGGTCGGCGAAGTAGTCGCTTCTGAAGGCGCGCTCCTGCAAGCGCATGTCGGCGCGGAAGCGTTCGAAGTCGATGTCGGTATTGGCGAAGTGCACCAGCAGGATGTCGCCCGCGAGAATCTCCCGGTTGGCCGACGTGGTCAGCATCACGCGCCCGAACTGGCGCTGGCGTTCGATGGCAACCACATTGGCGCCGAAGCGCGCCCGCAGCTGCAGTTCGCCCAGGGTGCGGCCGAGCATCGGCGAAGCCTGCGAAACCAGCATGCGGCGCGCGCTATCGACCAGCCGATAGTCGTCCGCGAGCTCGCGCAGCCGCCGCTGGCGCCGCTGCGACCCGGGTTGTTTCGGCGCCTGGTCGGCCAGCCAGCGGCGTGCGATCAGCATGTAGGCGATGCCCAGCGCGAGCACGATCAGGCCGGTCGGGGTGAAATCGAAAAAGGCGAAACCGACGTGGCCGGCGCGTGCGAGCTCGCTGTTGACCACCATGTTGGGGGGCGTCCCGACCAGGGTGAGCATGCCGCTGATCAGGCCGGCGAACGCGAGCGGCATCATCAGCCGCCCGGGCGCCGCCTCGATGCGCCTAGCGACGCTCAGCGCGACCGGGATGAACAATGCCACCACGCCGGTCGAACTCATCACCGATCCCAACCCGGCGACTGCCAGCATCAGCAATGTCAGCAAGCGGGTCTCGCTGTTGCCGGCCCGGGCCACCAGCCACTCGCCGACGAGATGCGCGACTCCGGTCCGCACCAGGCCTTCGCCGATCACGAAGAAGGCGGCGATCAGGATCACGCTCGGCTCGCTGAAGCCGGCGAGCGCTTCGCCGACCTCGAGGGTGCCGCTGACCACCAGCGCGACGAGCGCGATCAGCGCGACCACATCCATGCGCGGGCGATTCGCGATGAAGCAGCCGATGCAGGCCGCGAGCAGGCCGAAGACCCAGGCCATTTCAGAAGTCATGAGTGAGCGCACGGAAAGTTGGGATGCCGACGCGCGGTCACGCGCTTCGGGCCGCCACTCTACCCGATATCCTGTTACACGAATGGGCGGGCACCCTGCAGCCCGCGGTCGGCGGTGGTGAAACACCCCGGGTGGAACGCCCGTGGCCCAGCTAGAATCCGAGTCGGTTCCCACACTGTTTGCCAGGCCCCATGTCCGACTCGATCCGCATCACCGGCGCCCGCCAGAACAATCTCAAGAATCTGTCGCTCGATATCCCGCTCAATCAACTGACGGTGGTGACCGGCGTCTCGGGGTCGGGAAAGTCGTCGCTGGTGTTCGACACGCTCTATGCCGAAGGTCAGCGTCGCTATGTCGAGACCTTTTCGCCCTATGCGCGCCAGTTTCTCGACCGCATGGACCGTCCGCAAGTCGACCGCATCGAGGGCGTGCCGCCCGCGATCGCGATCGACCAGACCAACCCGGTCCGCACCTCGCGCTCGACCGTCGGCACGATGACCGAACTGGCCGACCACTTCAAGCTGCTGTACGCGCGGGCGGCACACTTGTGCTGTCGCGGCTGCGGCAAGCCGGTGCGGCGCGACGACCCGCAAAGCATCGCCGTCAGCCTGGCCGAGCGCAGCGCGGCCGACGATCCGCGCCTGGTCGTGACCTTTCCGGTGCCGGTGCCGGCGGGTTTCAGCGACGACGAGATCGCCGCGTTGCTGAACCAGCAAGGCTATACCCGCGTGCACGCGCGCGAATCCACGCTTGCTGGCGATGTGTTGCAGGTGGTGCAGGACCGCTTCCGGCGCAGTGGCGCCGAGCCCGCCCGGATCGCCGAGGCGATCGAGACCGCGTTGCACAACGGCAAGGGCCGGATGGCGGTGCGGGCGCTCGGTGACGGCGCCGAGCAGGTATGGCGTTATTCGCGCGACCTGCATTGCCCGGATTGCGATATCCACTACAACGACCCCACGCCGGGCCTGTTCTCGTTCAATTCGGCCATCGGCGCGTGCGAAACCTGCCGGGGCTTCGGGCGGGTGATCGGGGTCGATTTCGGCTTGGTGATTCCGGACGAGTCGAAGACCCTGGCCGAAGGCGCGGTGAAACCGTGGCAGACCGCGAGCTTTCGTGAATGCCAGGACGACATGGCCAAGATGGCGAAGAAGGCCGGCGTGGCGATGGATGTGCCCTTTCGCGACCTGCCGCCCGAGCACCGCCAATGGGTGCTCGAGGGCGATGCCAAGTGGAAGAACTGGGACAGTTCATGGCCGCGTTACTGGTACGGCGTGCGCCATTTCTTCGACTGGCTGGAGAGCAAGGCCTACAAGATGCACATCCGGGTGCTGCTGTCGCGCTACCGCAGCTATACCGAATGCCCGGCCTGCCACGGCGCGCGCCTCAAGCCCGAAGCCCTGTTGTGGCGCCTGGGCAGCGGCGGCGAGGCACTCGCCGTGCATCAACTGATGGCTCTGCCGATCAGCCGGGTGCGGCGCTTCGTCGCCGAACTGGCGTTGCCCGGGCAGCTGGATGAAGCCACCGCGCTGCTGATGGCCGAGATTCGCAGCCGCCTCGACTATCTCGGCGATGTCGGCCTCGCCTACCTGACCCTGGATCGCCAGTCGCGGACCCTGTCCGGCGGCGAGGTTCAGCGGATCAATCTCACCACCGCGCTCGGCACCTCGCTGGTGAATACGCTGTTCGTGCTCGACGAGCCCTCGATCGGTCTGCATCCGCGCGACATCGACCGCATCCTCGGGGTGATGACGCGGCTGCGCGACGCGGGCAACACCCTGGTGGTGGTCGAGCACGATCCCCAGATGATGCTCGCCGCCGACCGCTTGCTCGACATCGGCCCGGGCCCGGGCGAACGCGGCGGCGAGATCGTGGCGTTCGCTCCCCCGGCGGTGATCGCCGCCAATCCCGAGTCCATCACCGGCGCCTATCTTGCCGGGCGCAAGCGCGTGGATGCCGGCCGCCGGCCGCGCCCGGTCGACGCCGCCGCGCCGGTGCTGGCGCTCGCCGGCGCGCGGCTGCACAACCTGCGCGGTATCGACTTGCGCTTTCCGTTGCAGCAGCTGGTGTGCGTATCCGGGGTCTCGGGTTCGGGCAAGTCGACGCTCATCCAGGACGTGCTGTACCCGGCGCTCGCGCGCCAGTTCGGCCAGCCGGGCCAGGTCGAACTGGCGCCCGGCAGCCATGGCGGACTCGCGGGCCTCGAACACCTCGCCGGCGTGGTGATGGTCGACCAGTCGCCGATCGGCAAGAGCGCGCGCTCGATGCCGGTGAGCCATGTGGGCGCCTGGGACGCGATCCGCAAACTGTTCGCCAACCTGCCGGATGCCAAGAGTCTTGGCTATACGCCCGGCACCTTCAGCTTCAATTCCGGCACCGGACGTTGTCCCACCTGCACCGGTTCGGGCTTCGAGCATGTCGAGATGCAGTTCCTGTCCGACGTGTACCTGCGCTGTCCGGACTGTGACGGCAAGCGCTATCGGCCGGAAGTGCTGGCGCTCGACTGGCGCGGCAAATCGGTGGCCGACGTCCTCGCGATGACCGTTTCCGAAGCCTTGGCGTTCTTTGCCGACCAGAAGGCGGTGCAGGCGGCGCTTGCGCCGCTCGCCGACGTCGGGCTGGAATACCTGCGCCTGGGCCAGCCGGTGCCGACCCTGTCGGGCGGGGAAGCGCAGCGCCTGAAACTGGCCGGCCATCTTGCCGAGGCCAGCCGGCTGGCGGGCAAGAAACCGCGGGCCGGGGTGGCGCCGGGTGTGCCCGAGCGGCTGTTGTTCCTGTTCGACGAGCCGACCACCGGGCTGCACTTCTCGGATGTCGCGCAGTTGCTGCGCGCGTTCGAGAAACTGCTCGACGCGGGCCATGCGCTGGTGGTGATCGAACACAACCTCGATATGCTGCTGGCGGCGGACTGGCTGATCGACCTGGGGCCCGAGGGTGGTGAAGCAGGCGGCGAGCTGGTGGTGGCCGGTCCGCCCGAGACCGTCATGGCTTGCGACCGCTCCCACACCGGGCGGGCGTTGCGTGCGTATGTCGAAGCCTTGCAGGCGGCGGGCGAGGCCGCGACTGGGTGCGCGTCCGGCCCCGGGGTCGCCGAGGTTGCGGCGACCTATCGGGCCGTGCCGCCGCCGCTGATCGAGATCCGGCATGCGCGCGAGCACAACCTCAAGAACGTCAGCCTGAGCATTCCACGCGACACGTTCACCGTGATCACCGGCCTGTCCGGTTCGGGCAAGTCGACGCTGGCGTTCGACATCGTGTTCGGCGAAGGGCAGCGGCGCTACCTCGAATCGCTCAATGCCTATGCGCGCCAGTTCGCCCAGCCCGCCAGCCGGCCGGACGTCGACGCGCTGTTCGGCATTCCGCCGACGGTCGCGATCGAGCAGCGTGTGAGTCGTGGCGGGCGCAAGAGCACGGTCGGCACCCTGACCGAGATCCAGCCCTTTCTGCGCCTGCTGTATGTCAAGCTCGGCACCCAGTATTGCCCCGGCTGCGATGTCGCGGTGGTGCCGCAGAGCTTCGACGCGATCAGCGCCCAGATCATGCGCGACTATGCCGGCCGCTCGATCGAGATCCTGGCGCCGCTGGTGGTGGCGCGCAAAGGCCTGTACACCGACCTGGCCAAGTGGGCGCGCAACAAGGGGTTCGAGCAGCTGCGCGTCGATGGCGACTATCTGCCGACCCGCAAGTGGCCGCGCCTGGATCGCTACAAGGAGCACAACATCGAGCTGCCGGTGGGCATGCTGGTGCCGGCGGCGGCCACCGAGGCCAGCCTGCGTGCGCATCTGCACGACGCGCTCGAACATGGCAAGGGCGTGGTCAGGGTGCTGGCGCTGGGCGAAGTCGGGGCGCAGGCGCTGACGTTCTCGACCAAGCGCGCCTGCCCGAGCTGCGGCACCAGTTTTCCCGAGCCCGATCCGCGCCTGTTTTCGTACAACGCCAAGCATGGCTGGTGCCCGAGCTGCTATGGCACCGGCGTGAAGATCGGCGGACGGGTCGAAGACCCGGATGCGCTCGATCTGGGCGATGCGGAAGGCCTGGCCGACGCGGATGGCGAAATCTGCCCGAGCTGCGACGGCGCACGCCTCAACCCGGTCGCGCGCGCGGTGCGTTTTCGCGGGCTGGGCATCGACCGTTTGTCGGCGTTGTCGGTCGAGCGCGGGATCGCGTTCTTCGCCGGTCTCGCGCTCGTGGGGCGCGAGCTCGAGATCGGCCGCGACCTGGTGAGCGAGATCCGCGGCCGGCTCGATTTTCTCCACAAGGTCGGCCTGGGGTATCTTGCGCTGGACCGGGGGGCACCCACGCTGTCCGGCGGCGAGGCGCAGCGCATTCGCCTGGCGGCGCAACTGGGGTCGAACCTGCGCGGCGTGTGCTACATCCTCGACGAGCCGACCATCGGCCTGCATCCGCGCGACAACCAGTTGCTGCTCGACACGCTCGAGGCCTTGCGCGACCGCGGCAACACGCTGCTGGTGGTCGAGCACGATGAGGACACCATCCGGCGCGCCGACCATGTCATCGATCTCGGCCCCGGCGCCGGTGTGCGAGGGGGCGAGGTGATGGCCGAGGGGCGGCTGGCGGATCTGATCGCGGCGCCCGGCTCGGCGACCGGGCAATGCCTGCGCGCGCCGCTCCAGCATCCGCTCGGTCCGGTGCGCGCGGTCGACGATGCGCACCCCGCCATCGTCGTGCGCGGTGCCAGCCTGCACAACCTCAAGGCGGTCAGCGCGCGCGTGCCGCTGGCGCGGCTCACCGTGGTGACCGGCGTGTCGGGGTCGGGCAAATCGACGCTGGCGCGTGACGTGCTGCTGGCCAACCTGCGCGCGCAGCTCGCCGCGCATGGCGCGCCGTCGCCCAGTTTGACGGGGTGCGCCGCGCTCGAGGGCTGGGCGGCGGTGGGCCGGGTGCTCGAAGTCGACCAGACCCCGATCGGCAAGACGCCGCGCTCGTGCCCGGCGACCTATGTGGGTTTCTGGGATGCGATTCGCAAGCTGTTCGCCGACACGTTCGATGCCCGCACGCGCGGCTGGAATGCGTCGCGCTTCTCGTTCAACACCGGGGCCGGGCGTTGTCCGGTGTGCGAGGGCCAAGGCCGGATCACGGTCGAAATGAACTTTCTGCCCGACGTGAAACTCCCATGCGAGGCCTGCGGGGGCGGTCGTTTCAATGTCGAGACGCTGGCCGTCGAATGGCGGGGCAAATCCGTCGCCGATGTGCTGGCGCTGCCGGTCGACGATGCGGTCGAATTCTTCGCCGCCCATCCGGCGATCAGTCATCCGCTGAAGCTGCTTCAGGATGTCGGACTGGGCTATCTCACCCTGGGGCAACCCAGCCCGACCCTGTCGGGTGGCGAGGCCCAGCGGATCAAGCTGGTGACCGAGTTGGCAAAGGTGCGCTCGCGCCCGGGTGACGCGGTCGCGGCCGGCGCGATGCCGCTGCCACCAGACCGGCATACGCTGTATGTGCTCGACGAGCCCACGGTCGGCTTGCACATGGCCGATGTCGAAAAACTGATCCATGTGCTGCATCGCCTGGTCGATGCGGGACACACCGTGCTGGTGATCGAGCATGATCTCGATGTCATCGCCGAGGCGGACTGGTTGATCGACCTCGGGCCGGAAGGGGGCGAGAACGGTGGCGAGGTGGTCGCGGAGGGGCCGATCGGGGCCCAGGCGGGGCATGGGCGCTCGCATACGCTCAGAATTCTGGCGGCATTTCTTGCCGACCGGCGCGCGGTGCTGCTACGGGCGGGTTGAGGCGCCAGGTCGCGGGGCGGGGCGGCATGTATCGATTCCGGGTCGGGCACGGAAGCCCGGATCCGTGGAAACTGGATAGGAGAGCGGGTAATGAGTGAAAGGACGATTCGGGTGTGGGACCTGCCCACGCGGCTGTTTCACTGGCTGTTGTTCGTGTTGATGGTGGCCGCGATCGTGGCGGCCAAGGTCGGCGGCAACGCAATGGAATGGCACGGGCGCCTGGGGCATCTGATCTTTGGCCTGATCGTGTTTCGCCTGGTGTGGGGCGTGGTGGGCTCGACCACGGCGCGATTCACCCACTTCGTGCGTGGTCCGGGCGCGATACGCGCCTATCTGCAGGGCCGCTGGCGCGGTATCGGTCATAACCCGCTGGGTGCCCTGTCGGTGCTGGCGCTGCTCGCGCTCACCGGGTTCCAGGCCACGACCGGGCTGTTCGCAAACGACGACATCGCGTTTCGTGGTCCGCTGGCGGCGCTGGTATCCACCGATGCCAGCAATCTGCTGAGCGACTGGCATCGCCAGGCCGAATGGTTCATCTATGGCCTGGTGGGGCTGCATGTGGCGGCGGTGCTCTATTACGCCCATGTCCGCGGCGACAACCTGGTCAAACCGATGGTGGTGGGCCGCAAGGCGGTGACCGATCCCGCGCTCGAATCCGCCCGGGGAGGCGGTCTGATCGCTTTCGCGGCGGCGGTCGTGATTGCGGGCGCGGCGCTGTGGGCGACGAGCGGCGCGCTCGTTCCGCCGCCACCGCCTCCCCCGCCGGCGCTCGGGTGGTGATCAGAGTGCGCGCCGTGGCCGGCGCGCACTCTGGGGGCGCGACTTACTTCTCTGGGCCGCGGTAGTTGTCGTGACAGGCCTTGCAGGCTTTGCCGACCTCGCCGAACTGGGCTGCGATCGCAGCCTTGTCGCCGGTGGCGGCGACTTCCTGAAGCTGGTTGGCCTGTTGCATGAAATTCACCGCGATGTCGCGAACCTTGTCGCCGTCGGTGAAGAATGCACTCTTGAGGCGGGTCGGCTTCCAGCCGCTGCCGCTGTCGGTGCCCGGGCCGTAGAGCGCGCCCATGCCCGAGTTGGCGGTTGCGGCGATGACGCTTGCCGCCGCGAGCACCTGGCCCTGATCGAAGGGTACCGAGCCATCGACCACTTGCGCCTTGATCTTGCCCATGTTCCACGCCATGAAGGCGTAGCCGGACTGGCGGTATTTGATCATGTCCTCATTCGACTGGGCCGAAGCCGTGGTGGCGAGTGTCAGCGCGAAAAGGCCGAGTGCGGCGCTGGTCAGTTTCTTCTTCATATGCGAACTCCAGGTTGGTTGATGTTGCGAAGTTGTGGCGTATGCCGGGTGGGGTGGACTTTGCTGCGATGCAAAACGTTCCATTGCCGGCAATAAATATCAATAAACGATCATATTATCATTGTCTAAAGCGCGGTTTACAGGGCCCGGTCGGCCTTGTTTGTCGCAAAACACCTCAAATCGTGCTCAAGTCCGGTAATCGCGAGGCCGTAGAATAGTCAGCAAGTGTTAGAAATGCGTTCAATCGGCTGGCGTGGCTTGGCGTCGGCAGCAGGAGAGCAAAATGCGTCGTCTGTCCGATACCCCGATCTGGGTGCGCCTTACCGGCGTGATCTGGCTGATGCTGGTGATTGCCTGGGGCAGCATGATTGCCTGGGAGACCAGGAGCAATCGCGAGAATGCGGTGAGGCAGGCCGAGGAGTTTGCCCGCACGATCAACGAGATGACCATGGCGGGCCTGACCGGGATGATGATTACCGGGACGGTCGCGCAGCGCGACGTGTTTCTCGACCAGATCCAGGAGCTGTCGGTCGTGCGCGGACTGCGGGTGCTGCGCGCCGACGGGGTGACGCAGATTTTCGGTCCCGGCTCCGCGGGCAACGTGGCCCCGGACGCGCTCGAGCACGAGGTCATGACCTCGGGCAAGACGGTGATCCGGGTCGAGTCCGATACGGCCCACGGCGAGCATCTGCGTGCCGTGATCCCGTCGCTGGCCAGCACCAATTATCTCGGCAAGGATTGCATCGCCTGTCATCAGGTGCCGGAGGGAACGCCGCTGGGCGTCGTGTCGATGCGGGTTTCGCTCGACCAGGTCAATCAGGCGGTCACCAGCCTGCGCAACGAGAGCATCGTGTTCGCGGTGCTGGCATCCTTGCCGCTGCTGTTCTTCGTGTACTTCTTCATTCGCCGCGTGGTGGTCAACCCGTTGTCGCACCTGTCGGGCAGTCTTGCCGAGATCGCCCAGGGCGGCGGCGATCTTACCCGCCGCCTGTCGGCCGAGGGTGACGACGAGATCGGCAGGACCGCCGGGGTGTTCAACAAGATGCTCGGTACGATCGCCGACCTGGTGCGCCAGGTCGGCAATTCCGCCAGCGCGGTCACCAGTTCCGCCGGCGGCCTGGTAGACAACGCCGAGAGTGTCGCGAAGAGCTCGCACCGTCAGAACGAGCAGTCGGCGAGCGCAGCCGCGGCAGTCGAGGGCCTGGCCGACAACATTACCCATATCGCGTCGAGTACCGAGCATGTGCGGGCAAAATCGCGCGAGAGCCTGGCGCGATCCAATGAGGGCCAGGCGAGTCTTCAGCACCTGATCGGCGAGGTCGCACATGTCGAGCAGGCCGTCCAGAACATGGCTGACCTGGTGTCGGCGTTCGTGAAGTCGACCCAGTCGATCACCGGCATGACCCAGGAGGTGCGCGAGATCGCCGAGCAGACCAATCTGCTGGCGCTGAATGCCGCGATCGAGGCGGCGCGGGCCGGCGAGCAGGGACGCGGCTTTGCGGTGGTCGCCGACGAGGTGCGCAAACTTGCTGAAAAATCGGCCCGGTCGGCTGGCGAGATCGATGCCATCACCCAGGAGATCACCCGTCAGTCGGCGGCGGTCCAGCAGTCGATCGTGCGGGGTCTGAGCCACCTCGAAACGAGTCGTGAGGCGGCGGGCGTGGTGTCCGGGGTGCTCGATGCGGCGAATGGCCTGGTGGTCGAGGTCGGTGCCGGACTCGACGCGATCGCGAGCGCCACCGAGGCGCAGCGTCGCTCCAGCGATACGGTCACGATGAGCATCGACGAGATTGCGCGCATGGCGAAAGACAACAACCAAGCCATCGACTCGACGCTCGATGCCGCCCGCCGCCTGCAACGCCTCGCCGCCGACCTTCAGACCGCGGTATCACACTTCAGGGTCTGAAGACCGGGGCCGGCGGCGATATCCGGAAACGGCTCCGCCGTCAGGCAGGCTCATTCGATCCGGATCGGAACGAAGATGCGGGAGTCGCCGCGCTGGACCAGCAATGCAAAGCGCTTGCCCGAGCGTTCCACCAGGGTTCTGAACTCCGCCGCGTTGCTTATGCGTTGATTGTTGATCGCGAGTATCAGGTCGCCGGGCTGAATCCCGAACTGTGCCGCGGGGCCGGTCGCGCCTTCGACCAGCACGCCGCCCGGCACGCCGAACCGGCTGGCTTCGTCCGGTGTCAGCGAGCGGCCGGTCAGGCCGAGTGTGTCGGCCGCATCGCCCCGGCCCGGGCCGGAAGCCAAGGCCGTGCTGCCCGAAGGCATTTCGTCCAGCCGGGCATCGATGATCTGTCTTGCGCCGTCGCGCCAGATTTCGAGCTTGACGGCCGTGTCGGGACGCTTGTCGCCAATGATGCGGGGCAGGTCGGCGGATTCTCCGACCTTGACGCCATCGACGCCGAGAACCACGTCTCCGGCCTTGAGCCCCGCCTTGTCGGCGGCGCTGTCGGGTTCGACGCGGGCAACCAGGGCGCCCGTCGGTTCGGCCAGGCCGAAGGTCTGGGCGAGATCCCGGTCGACCGTCTGGATGGTGATCCCGAGCTTGCCGCGCTGTACCCGGCCGAATTCGATCAGCTGGTTCTTGATGTTGAGGGCGACGTCGATCGGGATCGCGAACGAAATGCCCATGAAGCCGCCGGAGCGCGAGTAGATTTGCGAATTGATGCCGATCACTTCGCCTTCGAGGTTGAACAGCGGCCCCCCGGAGTTGCCCGGGTTGATCGCGACGTCGGTCTGGATGAACGGTACGTAGTTTTCGGATTGCAGCCGGCGCGCCTTGGCCGAAATGATGCCCGCGGTGACGGTATTGTCGAACCCGAATGGCGAGCCCATCGCGACCACCCATTCACCGACCCGTGTCCGGTCGGCGTCGGCGGTCTTGACCGTGGGTAGCCCCTTGGCATCGATCTTGAGCAACGCGATGTCGGTGCGGGCATCGGTGCCGATGACCTCGGCCTTGAACTCGCGCTTGTCGATCAGGCGCACCGTCACCTCGACCTTGCCCTCGCTCACCACATGTGCGTTGGTCAGCACATAGCCATCGTCGCTGATGATGAAGCCCGACCCGATGCCGCGGCTGATGCGGGGTCCCCGCTCGCCCTGGCCCGGACCGCCCGGAAACGGCACGCCGAAGCGGCGCAGGAAATCGTAGAACGGATCGTCCGGCGAGAGCATCTCGGCGCTCGGGCGCTGGCTTTCGCTCGCGACGCTGATGTTCACCACCGCGGGCCCCACGCTCTCGACCAGGTCGCCGAAATCGGGTAATCCGAACTTGTTGAGCGCGACCGCCGCCGGGGCCGTCGCGGCGGCCGGCGATTGGGCCAGCCCGGATCCGGGAAACAGCGTTGCCAGCAGGACGGCGGTTGCCGCGCTCGCAACGACCTTGTGTATCGCAACGTTTCGACTCATTGTTCAAACCTTTGCTGTCGGACTGGGGGGATGATCGCATGCCAAGGCGACCCGACGGGCGCCCCGTGGTGTGTTCGCGTCGTGCTGCGGGGATGCCCTGGGTGTGTTCGGGCCGCCAGGCTGTGGGTAGACGAAGCCGGTGCCCAAGCGTTCCCGCCGGCACCGTCTCGCCACCGGCCCTGAAACGGCATCCGGGGGCGATCCGCGCCCTGCGCCGGTTGGCGGCACCCCGTCCGGACGCCCGGAAAGCTGTGTTTGCAACGTGCTGGGGTTAAACTGTCGCGACGGACAACTCGCCCCGTGTCATTGCAGGAAATACCGCGTCATGACGCTTACCGATCTTCGATACCTGGTCGCGCTGGCAAGAGAGAGGCATTTCGGGCGGGCAGCCGAAAAATGCCATGTCAGCCAGCCGACGCTTTCGGTTGCGATCAAGAAGGTCGAGGACGAACTCGGGGTGCAGCTGTTCGAGCGCAGCGCGACCGAGGTCAAGATCACCGCCACCGGTCAGCGCATCGTCAATCAGGCCGAGAAAGTGTTGCTGGAAGCGGCGCGCATACCCGAGATCGCCTCGGCAGGGCGCGATCCCCTTTCCGGCCCGCTGCGCCTGGGCGTCATCTACACGATCGGGCCCTACCTGTTGCCGCGCCTGATCCCGCTTGTGCATCACCATGCGCCGCGCATGCCGCTGGTGATCCAGGAGAATTACACCAATCGCCTGGTCGAGCTGCTGAAACGCGGCGAACTCGACGTGATCGTGATTTCGCTCCCGCTCGACGAGGCCGGCATCGTTGCGCAGCCGGTCTATGACGAACCGTTCCGGGTGCTGCTCCCGGTCGGTCATCCTTGGGCCGAACTCGACCAGATCGAGCCCGACAGCCTCGCCGACGACCAGTTGCTGCTGCTTGGGTCCGGCAACTGCTTTCGCGATCAGGTCCTCGAAGTCTGCCCCCATTGCCGCAACGTGAGTGGTTTGCAGCGAACGCTCGAAGGCAGCTCGCTCGAGACCATCCGGCACATGGTCGCGACCGGTCTGGGCCTGACCGTGCTGCCGAGCTCCGCGGCGGACGCGTTGCCGACACAGAATGCGCTGGTCGCGGTGCGGCCGTTTTCGCAACCCGAGCCTACGCGCCGGGTTGCGCTGGCATGGCGCGTAACCTATCCCCGCAGCGGCGCGATCGACGTACTGCGCACCGCAATCATCGAGAGCGCGCTACCTGGCGTGAAGCCGGTCGGCGGCATGCCGTCGGTCGAAAGCGGCGAGCGTGATGATCCGCGGATATGACGACGATACGATCGGGCAACTGGATGCGGCGGGTGGCGTCGTTTAGTGTCGACGTCGTGGACTGAGTTTTCGGGGCCGTGCCCCACTTGATGGAGTGTTGAAGAATGGAAATCGATATCGGTATCAACAAGAAAGATCGTGAAAAAATCGCACAGGGCCTGTCGCATCTGCTGGCCGATACTTACACGCTGTACCTCACGACCCACAATTTTCACTGGAACGTGACGGGGCCGATGTTCAACACGCTGCACCTGATGTTCGAGCAGCAGTACAACGAGCTTGCGCTGGCGGTCGACCTGATCGCCGAACGTATCCGGGCGCTCGGGTTTCCGGCGCCCGGCACTTATCGCGAGTTCGTCGAGCTCGCGAGCCTGAAGGAGCCCAAGGGCGTGCCCGCGGCGACGGACATGATCAAGCAGCTCGTGGTCGGCCAGGAAACCGTGGTTCGAACCGCGCGCAGTATCCTGCCCCTGGTCGATAAGGCGAGCGACGAGCCCACCGCCGATCTGCTGACGCAACGCATGCAGGTGCACGAAAAGACCGCGTGGATGCTCAGAAGCCTGCTCGAAGGCTGAACACGGACGCCAAAACGATAACTGGCACAGGCATGACGCGGTGAAGCGCGCGGGGCTGGTCATTCTCGGCAGCGGCATGGCGGGCTACGGGTTGTTGCGGGCAATGCGCCGGAGTGGCGTGCCGACGGCGGTAACGCTGATCACGCGCGATGACGGCGCGGCCTACCTGCGCAGCGATCTTGCGCCGGGCCTGGCCGGCCGGCGCGACGCGCGCGACCTCAGGTTGGCCACCGCCGCGCAAATGGCATATCGGCTCGAAGCCGAGATCATCACCCAGCAAGCGGTGCATGAGATCGATCGCGAGCACAGGCTGATCAGAATGCAGGACGGCGAGATCGCCTACGAGCGGCTGGTAATCGCGACTGGTGGAGAGCCGCGTCGGCCGGGCTGGCTCAAGGGGTCGGCCACCGATCAGCTGCTGACCATTTCCAGCTTGGCCGAGTACAGCTATTTCAACACCGTGATCGCCGGGCGCAGGCGTGTGGCCGTGCTGGGTGGCAGTCTGGCGGGGTGCGAACTCGCGGGCAACCTATGCGCCGCCGGGTTGCAGGTGACCCTGTTCGAACCGGCCGCTCAGTTGGCGCAGGATTTGTTGCCCACCTTGTGCGCAAAGTTCGGCGAGCGTGCGCTGGCGGCGAGCGGTGTGCGGATACTGTGCGAGGAAGGCTTGCAGCGCGTCGATCAGGGCGCGGATGCGCTTGACCTGCTCACGCTTGCCGGTGCGCGGTGCTCGACGGATGTCGTGGTCGCCGCGCTTGGCAGCACGCCGCGCACGGCGCTTGCGCTTGCGGCAGGTCTCGAGGTCGGCCATGGCGTACGGGTCGACAAGCGTCTGGCGACCTCCGATCCAAGCATCTTCGCGATCGGTGAATGCGCAGAATTCGAGAAGCGAACGATCGATCTACCCGAGGATATCGATCAGGCCGCGAGAGTTCTCGCAAGCGTGCTTGGTGGGGAGCCGGGGCGCATGATGGTCTGGCGTCCGACACTCAGGCGGGCGCGCCTGGCGCGCTGCCCCGCAATCATTTGCGAGCCGCCGAACGTGGCGGGCGAATGGCACGAGCGTGCAACCCACCACGGCGTGACCGCCGAGTTTCATGACCGCGAGGGCGACTTGCGCGGATTTGCGCTGATGGGCACGGCCAGCGGCGACAGCGAGCGCCTGCTGCGTCGCATGGCCCATTGACCGGGCGGGTGACCGGGCGCGGGGATCGCACCGGCATCCCCTGCTCTCTCCGCCTAGGCTCACTCCGCCTTCTTGGCGGTACGCTTCCGAGGGGCCGGTTTGCTTGCAGCGGCCGCGGTGCTTGCGTCCGCGCCCTCGTCTTCACGCTTTGCGGTCGCGCGCGGCTTCTTCGCCTCGAACTCGAAGCCTACCTTGCCATCGGTGCCCCGTACCAGGAAGGCCGAAAACTTGCGCCGCGTGCGTGACGAGACGAAGCCCTTCAAGAGTTCGGTACGCCCCTCGGCAAGCAGTTTCACCATCTGGTCGCGTTCGATCGGCTGCTGCAGGATGATCTTGCCCGAACGGAAATCGCAACTCTTGCCGGGGCCGACGGATTTTTCGCACACGAAAGACAGGCCGTGCTCATAGACGGCGCTGTTGCATTTCGGGCACGGGCCGAGCGACTGCTGGCCCGAAAAGTCCACCGGCTCGGCACTTTCGTCATCCTTGGGCTGGCCGAAGTCGAACTCGGGCTGCTTGTCGTCATTGAGCCGAATCTCGGCATTGAACAAACGCCCCATCTTGTTGCGGAAGCCGAGCAGCGGTCCGACCCTGCCCTCGCGCAGCAGCGTCTCGATTTCGTCGATCTCGAACTGCCGTCCGGCGACGATTTTCCAGGTGCTCCAGTCGCAGGCCTGGCAGGCGAATTTCTTGTAGTTTTCCTTGACCACCCCAGCGCATTTCGGGCACGGCGTCGCGAGGGTGACGAAATCGCCCGGCACGGTGTCGGACTCGAAGCGCTTGGCGCGCTCGACGATCTCGCGCGCCATCTCGGCGATCTCGTGCATGAACGCAGGCCGCGAGAGGCTGCCGCGCTCCATCTGCGCCAGCTTGTGTTCCCATTCGCCGGTCAGCTCGGGCGAGGTCAGCGACGATACACCCAGGCCCTTGAGCAGCGTGATCAGCGAGAAGGCCTTGGCGCTGGGAATCAGCTCACGCCCTTCGCGATGGACATATTGTTCGAGAATCAGACCCTCGATGGTCTGGGCGCGGGTCGCCGGGGTGCCCAGGCCACGCTCCCCCATGGCGGCGCGCAATTCTTCGTCGTCGACCATCTTGCCCGCGCCTTCCATCGCCGACAGCAAGGTTGCTTCGTTGAATCGGGCGGGCGGTTTGGTTGCAAGCGACTTGAGCAGCACCTCGTCGGCGCGCACCGTTTCACCGGCGGCCACCGCGACCAGTTGGGTGTTGCCGCCCTCTTCCTTGTCGTCGTCGCGTGCGGCTTCCTTGCCGTAGACCGCGAGCCAGCCCGGATTCACCAGCACCTTGCCCTCGGTCTTGAAGGCCTCGCCCGCGACGCGGGTGATGCGGGTGGTGATGCGGTACTCGGCGGCGGGGTAGAACACCGCCAGGAAGCGCCGGGTCACCAGGTCGTAGATCTTCTGCTCCGGTTCGGACAGGCTCTTGGGCTGGGTGCCGGTGGGGATGATCGCGAAGTGATCGGAAATCTTGGTGTTGTTGAAGATCCGCTTGTTCGGCTTCACCCAGCCGTTCTCGGCGATCTCGTTCGCGAACGGCGCATAGCTGTCGGGCAGATCGCGCATCACCTGCGCGACGGTGCCGAGGTAGTCCTCGGGCAGTGCGCGCGCATCGGTTCGCGGGTAAGTCAGGACTTTGTGGCGCTCGTAGAGCGCCTGCGCCACCTGCAGGGTCGCCCGTGCTGAAAAGCCGAAACGGCCGTTGGCTTCGCGCTGCAGGCTGGTGAGGTCGAAAAGCAGTGGCGACAACTGGGTCGACGGTTTGGCTTCCTCCTCGACCGTGCCCGGTTTGCCTAGGCATTTGTCGCGGATCGCCTCGGCCCGGGCTTTGTCCCACAGCCGGAAGGCGGTGGCGTGCTCGTCGCCGTCGCGCTTCTTGAAGGCCTCGTCGAACCAGCGCCCCGGGTAATGTCCGGCCGCGCAGGCGAAGCTGGCCTCGAGCTCCCAGTAGTCACGCGGCTTGAATTTGCGGATGCGCTCTTCGCGCTCGACCAGGATTGCCAACGTCGGCGTCTGTACCCGCCCGACCGTGGTCAGGTGAAAGCCGCCGGTCTTGGAATTGAACGCCGTCATGGCGCGGGTGCCGTTGATGCCGACCAGCCAGTCGCTCTCGGCCCGGCATACCGCCGCGGAGCGAAGCCCTTCGACGTCGGCGGCGGAGCGTAGCTGGGCGAAGCCGTCGCGGATGGCGGCGGGGGTCATCGACTGCAGCCACAGGCGCTGAACCGGCTTGCCGGTCTTGGCATGCTCGGCGATGAAGTTGAAGATCAACTCGCCTTCGCGCCCGGCGTCGCAGGCGTTGATCAAGCCGACGACATCCTTGCGCTTGATCAGCCTTACCAGCAATTTGAGGCGATCCTCGGTCTTCTCGATCGGCCGGAGCGCAAATTCGGGCGGGATCACCGGCAGATGGGCGAAAGTCCATTTGCCGCGCTTGACTTCGTACTCTTCGGGCACCGCCAGTTCGAGCAGATGGCCGACCGCGGACGACAGCACGTAGTGGTCGGATTCGAAGTAGTCCTTTTCCTTGGTGAAACCGCCCAGCGCCCGTGCGATGTCCTGCGCGACCGATGGCTTCTCCGCGATGATAAGTTGCTTGCTCATGCCTGTGGGGCTACCTTGGGGGCTCGCATGCTCCCCTTGTTGTGTTGTCCGGGTGCGCAGGGGTCGAACAGACATCATGCCGGGCCATCGCCGGCAGACCTATGATGGACGCGATCAAGACCACTCCGTGCGCCGCATGATAAGCAGGCTCGTCGCCTGCGCGCAAGCAATCGGGTGTGCGGCCGCTACTGGAAGGCGGTGTAGTCCTCGTCGTCCTCGTCGGCCAGCAGCTCGTCGAGGATCAGGGTGTCGAGCGCCCGGTCTTGCTGCCACAGGACCATCAGTACGATGACCTTGAGTCTGTGAAGGTTGAGGTTGAAGCTCGAGAGCGCAAGCGCGCGCTCGATGATCAATTCGCGCGTCGGGGCTTCGAGCACGCCTGCATTCTCCAGAAAGAGCAGAAAGCCGCGACACTCGGTGTCGATGCGTGCTTCTTCCTCGGGCGCATAGACGCGTATCGAATCCTCGCTGGGGGCCGCGACCACCGATGCGGCGCTGGCGGTTTCGCGCAGGCCGTTCAGCCATTCGAGGGCTTCGGAAATGTCTTCGTCCTCGAAACCGGCCGCGGACAGCTTGCGCGCGAGCTGGTCCGATTCGGGACAGGCGCCCGCGTGGACATAGTTCTCGAACAGGTACACAAAGATGTCGAACATGGCATCAACCCGGTAGTCAAAGGCGTTGGAAACGTCCGCCCGGAAGACGCGCGACGTGACCGTCGAGCTCCAATGGCAGCAGAATGGCGTAGAGCGCATCGAGCGTCAACCCGGACCGTGTTGCAAGTGTGTCAATATCGACCGGATCGTGGCCGATCGATTCCAGCAGTTTGAGGGCATCGTCATCGACCGGAGCGGTGTCGGACGCGGCTCGGGGTGCCGCTGCCGGAGGCGTCCGGTTCGGCGGGCGGGCACGTGACGATGCGGGCTCCGCGGTGACCGTGCGAGGCTGTGGCGGGAGCGCGCCGGCGAGTTCCTCGATCACGTCCTGAGCCGTTTCGACGAGCTTCGCGCCTTCCCGGATCAAGCGATGGCAGCCGCGTGCGAGCGGAGAGTGGATCGAGCCTGGAATCGCGAAGACCTCGCGCCCGCATTCGGCTGCGAGGCGGGCGGTGATCAGCGAACCGCTGCCTACCGCGGCCTCGACGATCAGCACGCCTTTTGAAAGCCCGGCGATCAGCCGATTGCGCTTGGGGAAGTTGTGCGGCAGCGGCGGGGTGCCGAGCGGAAATTCGCTCAGGATCACGCCCTGGGCCGCGATCGCATGCGCCAGTTCGCGATTGCGCGCCGGATAGACCCGGTCGGCGCCGGTGCCGACGACCGCAATCGTGGGCGCGCCGCCAGCCAGCGCGCCCCGATGTGCGGCGGTATCGATGCCCAATGCGAGCCCGCTGATGATCGTCAGCCCGGCGTCGCCGAGGTAGCGGGCAAACGCTTCGGCGTTGGCGATGCCCTGAGGGGTGGCCGAGCGCGCGCCGACGATCGCCAGGGCGGGCCGCCGAAGCAGCGCGGGTTCGCCAGTGGCATACAACAATACCGGGGGGTCGGGGATCTGCAGCAGCGACTGGGGGTAGTCCGCATCGGCGAGCGTGAGTACATGGTTGCCGGCCGTTTCCGCCCATGCCATGGTCTTGGCGAGCATGGCGCGATCGGGCTGGGCAAGAACCTGGTCGGCGAGCGCGGTGCCCACGACCGCGGCAATGGCGCTGCGGTCGACATTGAAGATCTGCTCGGGCAGACCGAATGTGGCGAGCAGCGTTCGCTGGGTTGCGGACCCGACGCCTTTTGTCAGGCCGAGGCGCAGCCAGCCCTCGAGTTCACCGGTCATGCCGCGGTGTGTTTCTTCAGGGGGTGCGCACCGAATCGCCGATCGTCACCGGACCGTCCGCGTCCATCACCAGCGCGTAGGAGACGCGATTGAACACGCGGAACACGAACGCTAGTCCGTAGCGGTGCTCGGGCAGGACGAACGTCTCGCCGCGACGAGCGTTCGGCTCCTTGAAGACCACGTTGCCGCGATTGCGATAGAGTGCCACCACATGGCCTTCATCGATACCGTCGTGGCCGCCCACGTTCAAGGTGATCACGTTGTGCCGGCCGGTTTCCACCACGCCGCGCGGCAGACTGATCACCCGCCCTTCCAGATCGACCGGAGCCGGATGCGGAACGTAGGAGAACACCCGCGGCGGGTCCATCTGCACCAGCAGATCGCCCGTGCCGATTTCCTCGGCCGCGTCGGAAATCCTGAGCGTCGCCGGGGTGCCGTATTCGGTGACGCGGGCATTGCCCAGGAAGGCGGCCTCGTAACCGAGGGTTTCGCGGGTGACGGGGTCGACGAGCGGCTGGGCGGGACGAACCACCTGCCAGTTGGGGTCTCCCGGGACGACGTTCTTGGCGAAGATGATGTCGCCGCTGCCCATGATCACACGGCTCGTCTCCGTCGCGACGACCGTACCGGCGTCTGCCATGTTGCGTTCGTCGACGACCAGCGGCCGGGTCAGGAAGGGGGCGATCAGATGTACCGGAATGCTGGGGATCGCGGATTCGATCGGTTCATCGATCACGCGCGGCGACAGGCGCTGGTCGGAGGTGATCCGCTGCCCCAGGGTCAGATACGGGCCGCTGCGGTCGAGCATGATGACCTGCCCGGGAAAGATGAGGTGCGGATTGCTGATCTGCTCGCTGTTCAGGCGCCAGACTTCCGGCCAGCGCCACGGCTCACGCAGAAATCGCCCCGAGATGCTCCACAGGGTGTCACCCGGAACGACGACATGGACGTCTGGCGCGTCATTCGCGATCTCGACTGCCTGAGCGGCCGCGGGGCTGCTCACCAGTGCCGCTGTGGCGAGTATCAGAGGGAATATAATGCGGGTCATTGCACGCTTCCGGTGGGAGCAGCTCTACCATCCTGAAACCGGAACGCTCCGACCGGTCGCAGGTCCAAAAAAGCGAATTAGAGCGCATGTAGTGTATAGGATGTCCACTAACATGCCAAAACACTTGAAATTCTGCACGTAGTGACTTAACCCGGCAAGCATTCTCATTTTCTATGGCCCTACTACCGATTCTCCGTTATCCCGACCCCCGTCTGCATACCCGCGCGACACCGGTGTCCGAGTTCGATGCTGCGCTGCGGCAACTGGTGGCCGACATGGCCGAGACCATGTACGAAGCGCCCGGCATCGGCTTGGCCGCGACCCAAGTCAACGTGCACAAGCGCATCGTCATCATTGATGTCTCCGAAGACAAGAGCGAGCTGCGGGTGCTCGTCAATCCCGAGATCGTCGAAAAGAGTGGCGAACAAAGCTGCGAAGAGGGATGCCTGTCGGTACCGGGGGTCTATGAGACGGTGACGCGCGCCGAGCGGGTACGGGTGCGCGCCATGAACGAGCGTGGCGAGGCGTTCGAGCTCGAGGCCGACGGCCTGCTGGCGGTGTGCGTGCAACATGAGCTCGACCATCTGGACGGCAAGGTCTTCATCGAGTATCTGTCGCAGCTCAAGCTTGGCCGGATCAAGACCCGGCTGGCCAAGAAAGCGCGGATCACGGCGTGAGCACGCACGGGTTGCGGGTCGCTTTCGCGGGGACGCCCGAGTTCGCCGCCACCGCTCTGGCGGCGATTCTTGCCGCCGGATTCGAGGTGCCGCTGGTGCTCACCCAGCCCGATCGTCCGGCCGGGCGGGGCATGAAGCTGATGCCGGGGCCCGTCAAGAAACTTGCCGCACAGCATGGGCTCTTGGTCGACCAGCCGGAGCGCCTGCGCACCATCGAGCAGCGCGCGGCCCTCGAAGCGTGCCGGCCCGACGTGCTGGTGGTCGCGGCCTACGGGTTGCTCCTGCCGCCCGAGGTACTTGCGCTGCCCCGTCTCGGCTGTATCAACATCCATGCCTCGCTGTTGCCCAGATGGCGGGGGGCGGCGCCGATACATCGGGCGGTCGAGGTAGGCGACGGTGAAACCGGGATTACGATCATGCAGATGGATCGGGGACTCGATACCGGCGCGATGCTGATGCGGCGAGCGATCCCGATCCTGCCCGCGGATACCACCGGATCCCTGCACGATCGTTTGGCGGCGCTGGGCGCCGACATGGTCGTGGCGGCACTCGACGCGTTGCCGCGCGGCGCGCTCGACCCGGTCGTGCAGCCCGAGCAAGGCGTGACCTACGCGGCCAAGATCGGCAAGACCGAGGCCGCGATCGACTGGCGTCGTCCTGCCGACGTAATCGACCGCATGGTACGGGCGTTCAACCCTTTCCCGGGCGCGTTTGGAATGCTCGGGTCGGTGCCGGTAAAGGTGTGGCGGTGCGAGCCGGTTGTCGCGGGCGGTGAGCCGGGGCGGGTGATCGGTGCGGATGGCGCGGGGGTGGTGGTCGCCTGCGGCGAGGGGGCGCTGAGGCTGGTCGAGTTGCAGCGGCCCGGCAGTCGCCGATTGCCGGCCGGTGAGTTCCTGCGCGGCTTCGAAATCTCCGAGGGAGACCGGTTTGCGCTGCCCGGATAGGTGTCGACAGTCGTTTGAACGAGCGGGAAGCACTTGAATCCTCGGGGCTTTGCCCTCATCTCGGGGGCACCTTCAACTTGAACGGGAAGACAAGGCAATGTTTGGCAACTGGATGAAGACTTCGATACTGATGGCCGGTATCGTCGCCCTGTTCGGCGCGGTGGGCGCCATGCTCGGTGGTCGCGACGGCATGTTGATGGCGCTGGTGCTGGGGGGGGCGATGAATGTCTGGGCCTACTGGTTCTCCGACAAGATGGTGCTCAAGATGTACAAGGCGCGCCAGGTGGACGAGACTAGCTCGCCGTATCTTTACAACATGGTGCGCGAACTCGCACAGCGCGGCGGCCTGCCGATGCCCAAGGTGTATCTCATCGACGAGGCCCAACCCAATGCGTTCGCGACCGGCCGCAATCCCGACAACGCGGCCGTGGCGGCCACGACCGGCATCGTGCGGCTGTTGTCCGAGCGCGAGTTGCGAGGGGTGATGGCGCATGAACTGGCGCACGTGAAGAACCGCGACATCCTGATTTCCACGATTTCGGCCACGATTGCCGGCGCGATCTCGATGCTCGCGCAGTTCGGGATGTTCTTCGGCGGCCGTGGCGACGATCGGCCCAACCCGGTGCTGCAGATCCTCGTGATGATTCTCGCGCCGCTGGCCGCGATGGTCATTCAGATGGCGATTTCGCGCACGCGCGAGTTTGGCGCGGATCGCGGTGGTGCCGAGATATCGGGCGATCCGGAGGCGCTCGCGAGCGCGCTTGCCAAGATCGAATCCTACGCGCGCGGAATTCCGATGGGCACGGCCGAGCACCATCCCGAGACTGCCCAGATGATGATCATGAATCCGCTGTCCGGCGGTGGTTTGCGTGGCTTGTTCTCCACCCATCCCGCCACTCAGGATCGCATTGCGCGGCTGCGCGCGATGGTGCGCTGACCGTAGTCGTGGCGGAGCCGAGCGGATTGCTCGCGCGGATTCGCAGCTCGGTCCGCCTCAAGCTGCTCGTGCTGGTTCTCTCGCCCCTGCTGATCGGGGTGCCGGCGCTGCTCGGGCTGGTGTGGACCTGGGGTAACCAGGCGTATGAACGCCTGATTACCTACAAGGTGAGCTCCGACCTCGTGACCGCGCACGAATTCTTCGAGCGGGTCCGCGGCAGCGTCGGCGGCGACGTGGGGGCCGTCGCCGAGTCGAGCCGGTTGGTCGCGAGTCTGGACGGCGTGCATGACGTCGCCTTTGCGGTGATGCTCGAGGATCTGGCGCGCCGGTATCGGCTTGACTATCTGCTGTTTCTCGACCGGCAGGGCCGCGCGATCGCCGGTTCGGCGCCGAATGCCATGCTGCCGACGGGGGCGCGCCAGGACTGGCCGGCGGTCTCCGCCGCACTCGATGGCGCGACCCACACCACCGTGGAACGCTTCTCGCCGGACGCACTTGCGGCGATTTCGCCCGAGTTGCGTGCGAGGGCGGTGCAAGCCCTGGTGCCGACGCAGGGTGCCGCGCCCGACGCGCGGACGGCGGAAGACCACGGAATGGTGATTCAGGCCGCCTCGCCGGTGTTCGACCGCCGGGGAATTCAGGTCGGGGTGCTCGAGGGGGGCGTCCTGCTGAACGGCAATCTGGAACTGGTCGACAGCATCAACGCCATCGTCTATCGCGACGGCTCCCTGCCCTTGAACAGCCGCGGCACCGCCACCCTGTTCCTGGGCGATACCCGGATCGCGACCAACGTGCGCCTTTTCGAAGGTGAGCGTGCGCTTGGCACGCGGGTTTCGATGGCGGTCAGGGAGCAGGTGCTGGGCCGCGGCGAGAACTGGCTGGGGACGGCCTTCGTCGTCAATGACGATTACGTGTCAGGTTACGAACCGGTGCTCGATGGCGCCGGCGAGCGCATCGGCATGCTCTACGTCGGGTTTCTCGAAGCGCCCCTGCGAGCCGCGTTCCATGCCGCGATGGCGGCATTGTTCGCGGTTTTCGTCGTGGTCAGTGCGCTTGGCAGCGTTTTCTGCCTGCGTTGGGCCCGCAGCATCTTCGAGCCGATCGAGCGCATGAACCGGGTCATGCAGCAGATCGAAGGCGGCGACGCCGCCGCCCGGGTGGGGACGGTCAGCAGTCGTGACGAGCTCGGACGGCTCGCGGGCAAGTTCGATCATCTGCTCGATACCTTGTCGGCGAAGCAGGATGAGCTGCGGCGCTGGGCGACCGAACTCGACCACAAGGTGGCCGAACGCACCCGCGAACTGCACGAGACCAACGAGAGCCTGCGCCGGGCGCAGCGCCAGCTCGCGATGAGCGAAAAACTCGCGGCCATCGGTGAGTTGACGGCCGGTGTCGCCCACGAGGTCAACAATCCGGTGGCGGTCATCCAGGGTAATCTGGACCTGTTGCGCGATGTGCTCGGGCCGGCCGCCGAGCCGGTCGGCGGCGAGATCCGGCTGATTCAGGAGCAGACTGAGCGGATCCGCCAGATCGTCACCAGGTTGCTGCAGTTTGCGCGGCCTGGCGACTTCGCCGGCTACACCGAGGCCGTCGACGTCAACGAAGTCATCGCCGACAGCCTGCTGTTGTCCACTCACAGTCTCGAGAAAGGCAATGTGGTGGTCGCGACCCATCTCGCGGCGCGCACGTCGGTCGAAATCAATCGCGGCGAACTGCAACAGGTGTTGATCAACCTCATCCTCAATGCGCTCCATGCCATGCCGGACGGCGGCCGGCTGACCTTGGCGAGCGAGGACTGGCAGGATGCGGCCGGACAGCGGCTGGGCGCCTTGCTGCGGATCTGCGACACCGGGCACGGTATCGCGCCCGAAAACCTGACCACGATCTTCGACCCGTTCTTCACGACCAAAAAGGAAAGCGGCACCGGGCTCGGCCTGTCGATCAGCTATACGCTCATCGAGCGCTATGGCGGACGCATCAGCGTGGCCAGCGTACCCGGACAGGGGGCGCAATTCGAGATCCGGCTGCGTCGCGAAGCGGTTTTCGACGCGACCCCGGAAGCGCCGGGTTTCATGCGCCGGTGGCACGCATGAACTGCAGGGCCGCGGTCCGCCCGGGTTCAGGGTTCGAGATCGCGTAGTTCGGCGCGGGTGTTGATGTTGCGAAACGCGCTTTCCTGGTCGTCGAAGCCGACCCGCGCAACCTTGAGGGTGGCGTGCCAGCGGCCGATCGTGCGTCCGCCGGATTCGAGAAAGGCGCTCAGGTGTGGCAGGACCTCGCGCCGGCACAGGCAGAATACCGGGTGTGCCTGGTCGAAGGTGCAGGCCACCGCAAGATCGGCGGACTGGGCACGCAAGGCCGCATGCAGCCGCTCGACCAGGTCGGTGGGCAGAAAGGGTGAATCGCACGGCGCGGTCGCCACCAACGGATGGCTCGCCACCGCGAGCGCGGCATGCAGTCCGGCCAGCGGCCCGGCAAAACCGCCGATCCGGTCGACGCATACGCGATAACCGAATGCGGCATAGCGATCGCCATTCCGGTTGGCACTGATGATGAGTTCGTCGACCTGCGGAACCAAGCGCTCGATCACCCATTCGGCCATCGGTCGCCCGTACAGGGGCACCAGGCCTTTGTCGACGCCGCCCATGCGGCTGCCCTGGCCGCCCGCCAGCAGCACGCCGGTGATGCGGTCGCGCCGATGCGGCGGGTGCTTGCTCGAACCGTTCATCGGAAGAAGCGCTTCGGGCCCGCAAACAGCAGGGCTTGCGGGCGGGTGGCCGCCGGCGGCGCATACGGTGTGGCCTCGGACGGCTGCCGGGGGCGTGGGGCATCGATCGGGGGCATTGCGCGCGTCTGGGCGGGATGGGCGGCCAGTTTCGCACTGCGGGCGGTATCGGTGCAAATTGCGGCGCCCGCGAGGCCGGTGGTTGGCGCGCGGATGGCGGCAGGTGCCGGGTATCGCCGATACCCGGGGGACGTACGACATGGCTGTGCAGCAGCTGTGATACGCTGCTTCGCCCTTCGCTGTCGCGATGAATTCGGTGCGGAGTCCGGGGCCGGGCTGTCGTCCGGTCTTGTCATAACCTGATGGTTCAAAGGAAAAACATGGGTACCCTGATCGTTGTTTCGTTTCCCGAAGAAAAGCTCGCTTTCGACCTGCGTGCCTCGCTCGTCCAGTTGCAGAAGGAATACCTGATCGAGATGGAGGACGTGGTCGTCGTGACCAAGGATGCCGACGGCAAGGCCAAACTGCATCAGGCGGTCAATACGACCGCGATCGGGGCGGTGAGCGGCGGGTTCTGGGGCATGCTGATCGGGGTGCTGTTTCTCAACCCCTTGCTCGGTGCGGCGGTCGGCGCCGGCGCGGGCGCGCTGTCGGGTCGATTCACCGATTTAGGCATCAATGATCAGTTCATGAAGGAACTCGCGGAGAGCTTCAACACCGGTTGCACGACGGTGTTCATCCTGGTCAAGAAGGTGACCGGCGACAAGGTGCTCGATGGACTCGAGAAGTTCAAGGGCAAGGGCAAGGTCATACAGACCTCGCTGAACAAGGATGAAGAGGCCAGCCTGCGCGCCTTCCTCGAGGCGCAGGACTGATACCGCCGGCCGCGACCCGGATACCGTCCGAGCGCTCCGTAGAGCGGCCGCCGTTTCATTCAAATGGAATCGCCTTGCGGGTGCCGACGGCGCCCTGCAAGCGCTTGATCACGCGTACTTGTTCGTTGGGTGCGGGTGGTAAAGGGTTCGGGTCGTTTTTTTGCCGCAATGCAATATCGCAATCTGTTTTCCGCTATGATGCCGGACACCGAACACGATGGAAAATGACATGAACGATTTCTCCGAGCGGGCCGGTCCGGGCATCCGCTCTGTCGCCGGTTCCAATCCAATGCCACGCCAACGCAAGGAGCACTGCCATGAGTGACGCAAACCGGGAGCCTGTGCTGGTCGATCTGGCGCTGCAAGGCGGCGGTGCGCACGGGGCGTTCACCTGGGGGGTGCTCGACCGGATGATCGAAGTGCCCTGGCTCAAGCTCGATGGCATTTCGGGCACTTCCGCAGGTGCCATGAATGCGGTCGTGATGGCGCAAGGCATGCTCGAGGGCAAGAGTGTCGGCACGGACCGTTATTCGCGTGAGGGCGCCAAGGCAGCGCTCGAGAATTTCTGGCGCAAGGTTTCGGAAGCCGCCCGCTTGAGTCCTTTCCAGCGCGGTCCGTTCGAGATCCTCACCGGCAAGTGGACGCTTGAGTATTCGCCCGCGTTCATCGCGAGCGACATCGCATCGCGGCTATTCTCGCCTTACGATTTCGCGCTGCAAGGCACCAATCCGCTGCGTGCCGTACTCGAAGACTGCGTCGACTTCAAACACTTGTCCGAATCGCCGATCAAGCTGTTCGTGACGGCAACCAACGTGCGCACCGGCCGGGGCCGGGTGTTTCGCAACAACGATCTCTCGGTCGACGCGGTGCTCGCCTCGGCCTGCCTGCCGACGCTCTTCCAGGCGGTCGAGATCGACGGTGATCCATACTGGGATGGTGGTTATGCCGGCAACCCGACCCTCACTCCGCTGGTGCGCGAGTGCGATTCGACCGACACGATCCTGGTGCAGATCAACCCGATCGAGCGCGCCGGCGTGCCGCGCACTGCGGCGGAGATCCAGAACCGCCTCAACGAGGTTTCGTTCAATGCGCCGCTGATGAAAGAACTGCGCATGGCCGCGCTGCTGCGCCGCTGCGCCGATCCCGCCAGTTCGGGTGAGGGCGCGACCTGGGCCAGGCTGCGTATCCACCGTATTTCCAGCGCGATGATGACCGAGTTGAGCATGTCGTCGAAAATGCTCGCCGAATGGTCGTTCCTGTGCATGTTGCGCGACGAGGGCCGGCGTGCGGCCGAGACCTTCCTCGCCGAACATGGGGACGATATCGGCGTGCGCGGCACACTCGATCTCGATTCACTGCTGGAGGGTTAAGGCATGGGCTTGCTCGGCATCTTGATCGGCCTGGGGCTGATCATGTGGTTTTCGTTTCGTGGATGGAGCGTGCTCATCCTCGCGCCTGCGGGGGCATTGATCGCGGCGCTGGCCGCGAGCGAACCGTTGCTGGCGCATTGGACCCAGACCTTCATGGGCTCGGCCGCGGGTTTTCTGGCGCAGTTCTTTCCGCTGTTCCTGCTCGGCGCGGTGTTCGGCAAGCTGATGGAAGACAGCGGTTCGGTCGCCGCGATCGCGCGCTTCATGACCGAGAAGCTCGGCCCGACGCGGGCGGTGCTGTCGGTCGTGCTGGCGGGGGCGATGGTCACCTATGGTGGCGTGAGCCTGTTCGTCGCGTTCTTCGTGATCGGGCCGATGGGACAGGCGATGTTCCGCGCCGCCAACGTGCCCAACCGCCTGCTGCCGGCCGCGATCATGCTGGGTACCGCGACTTTCACGATGTCGGCGTTGCCGGGTACGCCCGCGATCCAGAACGCGATCCCGATGCCGTTCTTCGGCACCACGCCGTTCGCGGCGCCGGGTCTGGGCATCATCGCCGCGGCGATCATGCTGTCCTTCGGCTTGTGGTGGCTCAATCGGCGCGAAGCGGCGGCGCGGCGTGCCGGCGAGGGTTTCGGCGTGCCGATCGGCTCGGCTGAAGAGGCCGCTGCCGACCCGCTCGTGCGTGAGCGCGCGACCACCGCGAGTACGTTCGATCCGCGCGAGGTCAAGGCCCAGGCGGAGTCGGCCGGTCCGAGCATCACGGTGGCGATGGCGCCGCTGGTGGTGGTGGTCGGGGTCAACCTGATCATGTCGATGCTGGTGTTGCCGCGCATGGATACGAGCTTCCTCGAGGAATACCAGTGGGGCGGCATCACGATCGCGTCGGTCGGCGGGGTGTGGTCGGTGCTGGTCGCGCTCACCGCGGCGATCTTCGTCATGATCGCGCTCAACCGCGACCGCCTGCCGGCGCTCAAGGCGACCGTCGACGCCGGTGCGAATGCTTCGGTGTTGCCGGTCCTGAGCGTCGCGAGCCTGGTCGGTTTCGGCGCTGTGGTTGCCGCGATGCCGGCGTTCGAGGCGGTGCGCGAGTGGGTGGTGTCGATCGAGGGCGGTCCGCTGGTGTCGCTCGCGGTCGCAACCAACCTGCTGTCGGCGCTGACCGGCTCCGCTTCGGGCGGGATGACGATCGCGCTCGAGGCGCTGGGTCCGACCTACATGCAGCTCGCCGCCGAAGTCGGCATGAATCCGGATCTGCTGCATCGTGTCGCGGTGATCGGTGCGGGTACGCTCGACAGCCTGCCGCACAACGGCGCGGTGGTGACGCTGCTCGCGGTCTGCGGCGCGACCCACAGCAAGAGCTATTTCGACATTGTGATGGTCGCGATCGTGGGTGCCATCCTGGCCCTGATCGGCGTCATCGTGCTGGGCGGCGCCTTCGGTTCGTTCTAGTCATCGGCGATCCGCTTCGGTATGCTGCGCGGCTGAGGCCGGCATTTGCGAGGCGACTCGCGATGCCGGCCTCGCCGCGTCGAGCGGGGGGCGCATCGAGCGCGTCCGCGGTACCGCAGCGTGATCGACTTAACCCGCATTCATCTGGAAACGACCTTGAAACTGTCCTTGTTCCCGATCGTCCGGTCTCGTATGCCGAGCGCAGGCCTGCCGACATGAGCGCGGCGGTGAGCGGCGCGGCCGTGTTCGACGATCGCGAGGGCGTGGCGCGCCTTCGCCTGGTGGGCGACTGGACGCTGGCTCACCACGCGGTACTGCTCGGACAGGTAAACGGATTGCGTTCCCGCATCGATGCCCGGGTGATGGTCGATGCCAGCGAACTGCGGGTTCTCGACACGGCCGGCGCGGCCTTGTTGCTGCGCTTGCTGGGCGGTGAAGGGGTGCACAAGCTCGTCGGTAGCGACAGTGGTCTTTCGGAAGGCGGGCGGGCGCTCCTGGCGGCGGTGGGTGATGCGATGGTGGGGCGTGGCGCGGCGCCGGCCGCCCGCAAGGGATCGGCGGTCGGCGATGTGCTCGCGCACATCGGCGAGGGGGTCGGTACCTTCTGGCGTCATGCGGTCGACCTGCTCGGCTTCGTCGGCCTCACCCTTTCGGCCATGCTTCGGGTCGGCCTACGGCCGTCACGCTGGCGGCTGACCTCGCTGGTGGCCAATCTCGAGCAGACCGGCCTCCACGCGGTGCCCATTGTCGCGCTGCTGACTTTTCTCGTGGGTGCGGTGGTGGCATTTCTGGGGGCGACGGTGCTGGCCGATTTCGGTGCGAGCGTGTTTACCGTCAATCTGGTCGCGTTTTCGTTCTTACGCGAGTTCGGGGTGTTGCTGACCGCGATCCTGGTGGCCGGGCGGACCGCCAGCGCCTATACCGCGCAGATCGGATCGATGCGCGCCAACGAAGAAGTCGACGCGATTCGCGCGCTCGGACTGGACCCGGTCGAACTGCTGGTGCTGCCGCGCATGTGGGCGCTGCTGTTCGCCCTGCCGATGCTGACCTTCATCGCGATGATCTCGGGCATTCTCGGCGGCATGCTGGTGTGCGTGCTCAGCCTGGGGATTCCGGTGCCGATGTTCATGTCGATCATCGCGAACGATGTCGGCGTCTCGCATTTCATCGTCGGCATGGCCAAGGCGCCGATATTCGCCTTCCTGATCGCGCTGATTGGCTGCATGGAGGGATTCAAGGTGGAGGGCAGCGCGCAGTCGGTCGGGACGCACACCACGTCGAGCGTGGTGCAGTCGATCTTCGTCGTGATCCTGGTCAATGCCATCGCGGCGATGATCTGCATGGAGATGGGCTGGTGAGTGCGGCGGCGAGCGAAACCATCATTCAGGTCCGCGGGCTGGTCAATCGCTTCGGGACGCATGTGGTGCACGAGAATCTCGATCTCGATGTACGCCGTGGCGAGATCCTGTCGGTGGTCGGCGGGTCGGGCACCGGCAAGTCGGTGCTGCTCAGGAGCATCATCGGACTCATTCGGGCCGCGTCGGGCAGCGTACGGGTGTTCGGCGAGGATCTGCTCGCGCTGCCGGCGGCGCAGCGTTCGCTGCTCGAACGACGCTTCGGGGTGTTGTTCCAGAAGGGGGCACTGTTTTCGTCCCTGACCGTGACCGAGAACGTCGTCCTGCCGCTGATCGAGCATGCGCGTCTGTCGCGGCCGGAGGCGATCCGCCTGGCCGAAGTCAAGATCGCGTTGGCCGGCTTGCCCGCCAATGCGGGCGACAAGTATCCTTCGGAGCTTTCGGGTGGCATGATCAAGCGGGCCGCGCTTGCACGTGCTCTGGCGCTCGATCCGGACATCCTGTTTCTTGACGAACCGACCGCGGGGCTCGATCCGATCGGTGCGGCCGCTTTCGATCAACTGATCCTGACCTTGCGCAATGCGCTGGGCCTGACCGTGTTCCTGGTGACGCATGACCTCGACACGATCTATACGATCACCGACCGGGTGGCCGTGCTGGCGCAGAAGCGGGTGCTGATCAATGACAGCCTGGCGGCGGTCGCGGCCCTGGATGACGACTGGATCCAGGAATATTTTCACGGGCCGCGGGGGCGCGCGGCGTCCGTGGCCGCTGTTGGCGAGGAGAGTCATTGAAATGGAAACACGGGCGCATCACATCCTGATCGGCCTGTTCGTGGTCGGCGTCGTCACCGCCGGCATCGTCTTCGGGCTGTGGCTCGGCAAGAGCGGCAGTGACCGTGCCTTCAACGATTACGACGTCGTATTCACCGAAGGCGTGCAGGGCCTGTCGCAGGGCAGTACGGTCCAGTTCAACGGCATCCGGGTCGGCGATGTCGCGCGTCTGCGCCTCGACCCCGAGGATCCGCGTCGAGTCCGGGCGCGCATCCGGGTCGCGTCCGACACGCCGGTCACCACCACCACCGTTGCGCGTCTGGCCATGGCGGGGATCACCGGCCTCTCGACCATCCAGCTCTCCAGTGGCGAGCAGCGGGGCGCGCGGCTGGTCGCGTCCGGTGACGAGGTGCCGGTCATCGTCGCCGCGCCCTCGCCGTTTTCGCGCCTGCTGTCGGGCGGCGAGGACATGATGCTCAACGTCAATCACCTGGTGCTTGCGGCGCAGACCCTGCTCTCCGACGAAAACATCGCGACCGTCGGGCGCACGCTCGTCAATCTGGAGGCGATCTCCACGACCGTGGCCGCTCAGCGTTCCGACGTGAATCTGGCGCTGCAGTCGGTGAACAAGGCGAGCGAGCAGGCCACACGTGCGCTGGCCGAGGCCACCAAGGTGTTGAGCACCGTCAATGGGCTGCTGGATGACCAGGGCCGCGCCACCTTCGACAGTGCGCGCCACGCGATGGCGGCGCTCGAGCGCACGCTCACCTCGGTCGATACGCTGGTGGCCGACAACCGTGTCCAGCTCGATACCAGCCTGCAGGGCATGACCGAGATGGGTCCGGCGATCCGCGAGCTGCGCAGCGTGCTCGGGTCCTTGCGGGTCATCACCCGCCGTTTCGAGGACAATCCCTCAGGCTTCCTGCTCAACCGCGAGCAAAGTACCGAGTTCAAGCCATGAAAAAATCAAGACTTCCCGGCACTACGCTTGCCAGCGCAGCGGTGCTGGCGCTGGCCGCAATCGTGTCGGGCTGCTCGATCCTGCCCGGCAGTGAACGCCTGGACGTTTACGTGCTGCCGTTGCCGGCGACCGCGGTGGCCGGCAACGATGCTCCGGCGCCGGTGCCGTGGGCGCTCCGGGTCGTGACGCCGCTCGCCCCCGGGGCGATCGCTGGAAGCCGGATCGCGGTCATGCCCCAGGCGCAGCGCACCAGTGTGTACGAAGGGGTCCGCTGGAGCGAGCCAACGCCCGATCTGGTGCGCAACCGCGTGCTGGAGGCTTTTCGGGCCGATGGCCGGGTGCTGCAGTTGAGCAGCGATCAAGCCGGCCTGCATGCGGATTTCGAACTCGATGGCGATCTGGTGGCTTTCCAGAGCGAGTATCGCGACGCCGCGGTCGACGCCGTGGTACGGTTCGATGCGCGCTTGGTGGAGAACAGTTCCAACCGGATCGTGTCGGTGCGGCGCTTCGAAGCGCGCGAGCCGGTCGTGGGGGTGATGGTGCCCGAGGTGGTCGAAGCCTTCGGGCGCGCCGCGGACGTGGTCTCGGCTGCGATCGTCGCATGGACGGTCGAGCAGGGCAGCATCGCTCACGCGGGCGGCCCGGGCGCCCGGCCCTGATATCGAATGATTCAAAGAGCCCGACGGGCAAGGATGAAGACTCAGATGCGCAAGTTCGTTGCAGTGATGGTGGCGCTCGGCGCGCCGCAGTTGGCCGGCGCCCAGATCTCGGATAGCTTCAGCACGTGTGCCGCGGTCGCGGACGATGCGAGCCGGCTGGCGTGTTATGACCAGGTGATGGGCAGGACAGCGGCGCCTGCACCCGCGACCGGTGGAGACGCTGCTGCGCCGGCCGGATTGCGGCCCGCAACCGCCGCGGCCGAGCCGGGCCTGCGCGTCGCGGCCGTCCCGACGAGCGCATTGGGTCAGCGTTGGGAACTCGACCCGGGAACCGATCGCGGCACTTTCGGCTTCAGCCCGTATCGCCAGAACTACGCGGTGGTCAAGCTGATGAACCGCTCCAACGATTACCCGTTCCGCGAGCTCGCGCCGACACAACCCTCGAACAGCCTCGAGGTAGACGACCAGGAAGTGAAATTCCAGCTCTCGTTCAAGAGCAAGCTCGCGAGCGACGTGTTCGGCACCGGCAGCAACATCTGGTTCGCCTATACCCAGCAGAGCAACTGGCAGGTCTTCAACTCCGACACCTCGCGGCCCTTCCGCGAAACCAATTACGAGCCGGAGATCATGTGGGTGACGCCGCTCGACGTGTCGCTGGGCAGCTTCAAGCTGCGTTACGCGACACTGGGCCTGAACCACCAGTCGAACGGCCGGGCCGATCCGCTCTCCCGTAGCTGGAACCGCGTGTTTGCCGAAATTGGTGGCGAGAGCGGCAACTTCGCGCTCTGGTTCAGGCCCTGGTTCCGCATCGAGGAAGACGCGGAAGACGACGACAACCCGGACATCGAAAAGTACATCGGGCGCGGCGAGATCGTCGCGGCGTATCGCCATGGAGACAACATCTTCTCGACCGTGGTGCGCAACAATTTCAGCCTGAACGAGAACAGGGGCTCGGTCACGGCGGACTGGAGCTTCCCGGTGGCGGGGAGCCTGCGGGGTTACGTGCGGGTATTCAACGGGTACGGCGAGAGCATGATCGATTACAACTGGTCGCAGACGACGCTGGGCGTGGGGATCATCCTCACCGACATGCTCTGGTAAGCAGGCAGGCGTTCTGCCGTGCACAACGTTTTCAACTTGCGGATATCCTCGACGATGCATCCAATCAAGCAGCTTTTCGCCACTTCGGCTCTCTGCTTCGCGACGCTGGGCACGCCTGCCGTTGCCGCGCCGGCGGGCGCGTACGTGGGGATTCTGCCCTGCGCCGACTGCCCCGGTCTCGAGTACCGGCTCGACCTCCTTCCTGACGGCGTGTTCCATCTGCGCATGGTTTACCGCGAGCGCGCCGGTTCGTTCTACGAGATCGGAACCTGGTCGGTCGATCAGCGCAACACGCTCGTGCTCAGCGGCAAGGATGAGCAGCCGCTACGCCTTTCGGTGGATGGCGATGATCGGCTCACCCTGCTCGACCGCGATGGCCAGCGGATCGAGTCCCCATTCAATTATTCGCTGTACCGGTCCGAACTGCTAAGCCCGCTGGTGCCTCGGGTCAAGCTGCGCGGGATGTTTACCCATTTCGCCGACGTGTCGAGCTTCACTGACTGCCAGACCGGCCGCAACATGCCGGTCGCGATGGAGGGCGCGCACCGCCAGCTCGAGCGTGCCTGGTCGAAAGCTCGCACGAGTCCGGGCGACGCGGTGCTGGCGAGCGTCGAGGGCCGTATCGAAAACCGGGTGAACATGGAGGGGCCGGCGCGCCCGACGCTGGTGGTCGAGCGCTTCGACGGCGTGCATCCGGGCGAGACCTGCCCCGAGCGGCGCAAGAGCATCGGACCGGTGGCCGTGATCCCTGCTTTTGCCGGCACCCATTGGACCCTCAGCCGCCTGGGCGGCAAGCCGGTCGCGGTGACGCCCAAGCCGGCTTATCTCGTGTTCAAGAGCGAGCCCGACCCTCAGGTCTCCGGCTCGTCGGGCTGCAACCGCATTTTCGGTGGCTTCGTGCGCAGCGGCGACAGCCTGAGTTTTCCGCCGCTGGCGGGAACGCGGATGTTCTGCGAAGAGGGTATGGAGCAGGAGCACGCCCTGCATGAGGCGTTGGCCGCGACCCGCGCCCACCGGCTGGAAGGCCGGACCCTGTTGCTGCTGGATGCTGCGGGGGATGAGGTCGCCGCGTTCGAGGCGGGTAGCGCCGACTGAAGGATCCGGTCCCCGGCCGATGCGCCTCGGCCGCCGGCTTGTGGTCAACAACATGTGAGGCCGCCCGCCCCTAGACGCCCGGGGAGTACCCCGTAAACGGCAAATGGCCCGGTCTCGAACGATGACCGGGCCATTTGCCGTTTACGATCCGGCCAGCAGGCCGGACCGCTACTTCGGTCAGGTTTTCTCGGTTGGCTCCCGGATGCCGAACCAGACCACGTAGAGCGTGGGGAGGAAGATCAGCGTCAGCACCGTGGCCACGGTGAGGCCGCCCATGATCGCGATCGCCATCGGCCCCCAGAAAATGGTACCCGCGATCGGGATCATGCCCAGCACGGTCGAGATCGCGGTCAGCGTGATCGGCCTGAAGCGTGACATCGACGCGGCGATCACCGCATCCCAGCCGTGCATGCCGTCGTTGCGGTCGGCCTCGACCTGCTCGATCAGGATCACCGCGTTACGCGCGATCATGCCGATCAGCGCGAGTATCCCGAGTATCGCGACGAAGCCCAGCGGCCGGTTGGCGATCAGCAGCGCGCCGACAATGCCGATGAGGCCCAGCGGAATCACGCTCAACACCAGGAACATGCGGTTGAAGCTCTGCAACTGCATCATCAGGAAGGTGAGCATCATCAGCACCATCATCGGTACCACCGCGATCACCGAGGCCTGCGAATTGGCGCTTTCCTCCACCGAGCCGCCCGCGACCACGCTGTAGCCGACGGGCAGGCTGGCGTTGAAGGCGGCGACGGTCTCGGTCATCTGACCCACGACGGTGGCGGGCTGGATGTCGCCGACCAGATCGGCCTGCACGGTCAGCGTGGGCACGCGGTCGCGGCGCCACACCAGCGGCTGCTCCTGCCCGAAGCTGAAGCTGGCGAACTGGGTGATCGGGATGCTGCGCCCGTCCGGCAGCGGCACTTGCAGCGAACGCAGCGCCGCGAGCGAGGTGCGCACGTCGGCCTCGGCACGGGCGACCACGTCGATCAGGTAGATGTCATCACGCAGTTGCGTGATCGGTACGCCCGAGATCGTGGTCTGGAGGGCACTCGCGAGCGCGCTCGAACTCAGTCCGAGGCGGCGTGCCTGATCCTGGTCGATATGCACATGCACGACCCGCGAAGGCTCGATCCAGTCGAAGCTGATGCTGTGCATGTTGGGGTTGTCTGCCATCAGCTTGGCGAGATCGACGGCGTAGTTGCGCACCTTCTCGACATCCGGCCCGGCCACCCGGTACTGAATCGGCCACCCCACCGGCGGCCCCAGTTCGAGCGGTGAAACCCGCGACACCGATTCGGGTAGTTCCTCGGCGAGGAACTTTACCAGCTTGGGTTCGAGGCTCAGGCGCGACTCCATGTCGTGCGCGACGACGACGAGCTGGCTGAACGCGTCGTTGGCGAGCTCGACATTGAGCGGCAGGTAGAAGCGGATCGCGCCTTGGCCGATGTAGGTGCTCCAATGGTCGACTTCCTCTTGCTCGGAGAGGAATTTTTCCACCTTGTCGACCGCTGCTGCGCTGGTATGGATGGAGGCGTTGGCGGGCAGCGCGACATCGACCAGCAGCTCGGGCCGGTCGGAAGCGGGGAAGAACTGCCGCGGCAGCAAAGGCGTCGCCGCAAGCGCGACAGCGAACACCACGAGCGTCACGATCACGGTGAGCCAGCGCGCGCGCATCGCCGTGACCAATATGCCGCGAAACGCCTTCATCACCGGCCCCGGCCCGGCGGGTTCGCCGCCCTTGGATTCCTTGAGCGCGGCCACGCCGACCAGTGGCGAGAAGATGACCGCGACGAACCACGATACCACCAGCGAGATCGCCACGACCGCGAAGATCGAGAAGGTGTACTCGCCCGCCGCGCTGCGCGCGAAGCCGATCGGCAGGAAGCCCGCCGCCGAGATGAAGGTGCCGGTGAGCATCGGCACCGCCAGCGTGCGATAGGCGAACGACGCCGCCTCCTTCTTGTCGTGGCCCTGCGCGATGCGGCTGGTCATCGCGTCCACGGTGGTCATCGCGTTGTCGACCAGCAACGTGAGGGCAATGATGAGCGCGCCGAGCGAGATCCGTTGCAGGTCGATGCCCGCGACCATCATCAGCGGAAAAACGATGCCGAGCGTGAGCGGAAACGACAGCGCCACCACCAGCCCCGCGCGCACCCCGAGGCTGATGAAGCTCACCGCGAGGATGATCGCGATCGACTGCCACAGCGACAGCATGAAGTCGTTGATCGCCTCGTCGACCACCTCGGGCTGGTTGGCGACCAGTGTCGCCTCGATGCCCACCGGCAGCTCGGCGGTGATCTCGCGCATCGCGCTCGCGATGTTCTTGCCCAGCGCGAGCACGTCGCCGCCGTCGCGCATCGCGATCGCCAGGCCGATCGAGGGTTTGCCGTTGACCCGGAACATCGGCTGGGGCGGATCGGCGAGCTCGCGCTTCACCGTGGCGATGTCGCGCAAGCGAACCAGGCGGCCGTTGCTGACGAAGTTCACGTCGAGGATATCTTCCTCGGAATCGAATACGCCCGAGACCCGCACCGTCAGGCGTTCCTGATCGGTGATGACGGTGCCGGCGGGGCGGACGACGTTCTGCGCCGCCAGCGCCGTGAGCAGTTGAGCCTGATTCAGTCCGAGCGCGGCGAGCTGATCGACCGAGAATTCGATGTGGACGCGCTCTTCCTGCGCGCCGATGAGGTCGATGATCGAGACGTCGGGCACCAGCAGCAGCCGCGACCGGGCGATCTCGACCTGGTCACGCAGTTCGCGGTGGGTGAAGCCGTCGGCGTTGAAGCCGTAGATCAGGCCGAAGGTGTCGCCGAAGGAATCGTTGAAGCCCGGCCCGACGATGCCGGCCGGCAGGGTATGGCGGATGTCGGCGACGTCGCGGCGCACGCGATACCAGGTGTCTTCGACCTGCTTCGGCGAGGTGTCGCCCCGGAGGTTCACGAAGATGGTGGCGCGCCCCGGCACGGTGATGCTGCGCAGCGAATCCAGCCCGTTGGTTTCCTGCAGCTTGCGCTCCAGCCGCTCGGTGACTTGCAACAGGGTTTCGTCCATCGTCGCGCCCGGCCACGCGGCCTGCACGACCATCGTCCGGAAGGTGAACGGGGGATCTTCGTTGCGGCCCAGGTCACGGAACGCGATCGCGCCCGCGAGCATGGACACGATCATGATGAAGATGACAAACGAGCGGTGGCTGAGCGCCCATTCGGAAAGATTCAGGCGATTCATTGGTTCGCTCCGACCAGACGCACCTGTTGACCCGGCCGGAGTGACTGCACGCCTGCGGTGACCACCACATCGCCGCTGTTCAGGCCGTCCTTCACCACCACGTCGTTGATCTGATAACCGGCGATCTCGATGTTGCGCATCGAGACGGTTTCGGTGGCCCGGTCGAGCACCCACACGGCGGGCTGCGAGTTGAACGAAGTCAACGCGTTGGCCGGGACCGTGATGATGTCTTGCGCATCGAGGCGCATCTGGGCGGTCACGACCGCGCCCAGACGCATCTCGGGCGGCGGGTTCTGCAGCGCGATGCGGATCTCGAAGGTGCCGGTCATCGGATCGGCCTGTGGCGCGATCTCGCGTACTCTGCCGAACACCGAGATTTCGGGCGCGTCACTTAGGTGCACGGTGATCGTCGGGTACTGCGGCGGTGCCCGCAGCATGCTGGCGGGCACATGCACCACGGCGTCGATGCCTTCGGTGGGACGCGCGACGCGCACGACCATCTGGCCCGCCTGCACGACTTCGCCGGGCTCGGCGCCACGTGCGGTCACGGTGCCATGGACGTTGGCGACCAGCCTGGTGAAGCCGACGCGATCGCGCGCGATCTGCAGTTGGGCGCGAGCGCTTTCGACCGCGGCGGTGGATGAGTTCAGCGCTTCCTGCGCTTCGTCGTACAGGCCGCGGGTGGTGAAGCCGTCCTTGAGCAGCGTCGATTGGCGTTGATAGGCGCCGCGCGCCTGCACCTGGCGTCCGAGGGCGGCATCGAGCGCGGCGCGGGCCGAGATCTCGGCGTTGGTTTCATCTTGCGCGTCGAGGTTCGCGATCGGGGTGCCGGGCTTGACGATGTCACCGACATTGACATGGCGGGCGACCATGCGCCCGCCGATGCGGAAGGCCACGGCGGCTTCGTTTTCGGCCGCAAGGCGTCCGCTCAGGCTGACCGGAGCCGGTTCGACACCGCGCGTCACGACCACGGCGCGCACCGGCCGGATGTCGACGACCTCTACCGGCGCTTCCTGTTGGCACGCGGACAGGGTCAACAGCGAGGCGGTGCCGATGAAAAGAAATTTTCCCGCATCGCGCATGGCCGCGATGCGACGGATTTCAAAGCTGAACGTCGGAGGAAATTTCAATCTGATCATGGCCTTACTCTTATGCAACGGTTGAATTTTTCAGTGCCCCGGGCCATGCGATCCAAGCACGCCGCACTGCGCTCATGAAACGTGTGAAAGCTATCAGATGCAGCAAGGCGAAAAAGACCCCGGAGCATGGCTAAACCACATCGCCCGGATTGTACTGCATCGCAATTGGCACCACAGTCCAATCTATTGCAGAAACGCCACACACTTGATTTCTAGCGGAAATGAGCGTCATAGACAGACATTGCGGCGCAGCATGGAAGTGTTGCCCGGGATTGACGGCGTAATTTTCGGGGTGCAAACTCCGCGCGTCGAATACGCATTCTGCAAAGAATGCCGTAAATGCCCTCAAGCGCTGCGAACGATCACCGTGGAGACCGTCCGGGTGAGGCGAAATGGCCGGGCCGCTGCCAATCATTCTTCCCCTTCCCTTTTTCGGTGAGCAAGATGCATGTGATTCGCATGAACAAACGCAAGCGCGCGCTGGTGTTGTGCCTGGTTGGCCTGGTGAGCGGCCCATGTTGGTCTGAAGACCTGCTTGGGATTTACCGTGAAGCGCTGGGCAGCGACGCGCAATTCAGCGCGGCGCGCTCACGGGCCGAAGCGGGGCGCGAATTCGCGGTGCAAGGGCGAGCGGGCCTGCTGCCTAACATTGGCGCCTCGGGCGACACCACGTTCAACAACGTTGACGTCGAAGGCCAATCGAGCCGCAACTTCAACAGCAACGCCTGGGGCGTGCAACTCACCCAACCGCTGTACCGCCGCCAGAACGTAGTCGAATCGCGCCAGGGCACGCTGCGCAGCCAGCGCGCCGAGATCGAACTCGCACTCGCACGCCAGGACCTCATCCTGCGGGTGTCCGACGCCTACTTTCGGGTACTCAACGCCCAGGACGCCCTGCAAGCGGTGACGACGCTGCGCACCGCCTCGGCCGAACAACTCGAGATCGCCCGCACCAGCTTCGAGGTCGGCACCGTCACGATCACCGACGTGCATGAAGCGCAATCGCGCTTCGACCTCGCCTCGGCGCAAGTGATCAATGCCGAAAGCGCACTCGTCGTGAACAAACAGTCGCTGGCCCAGATCATCGGCCGCGAAGCCGACACCCTCGCGCGCCTGCGCCCGGGCGTGCAACTCGACGCCCCCAGCCCCGACAACCCCCTCGACTGGGCCTCGGCCGCCGAAAGCGGCGGCATCGGCGTACAACTGAGCCAGCTCACCCGCGACATCGCCGCCCAGGAAGTCGAGCGCGCGCGAGCCGGCCACCTCCCCACGCTCGACCTGGTGGCCCGTTACGGCCAAGGCAACCGCCAGTCGCTCGGCAGCGGCCGGGTCGACTCGGGGGCGGTCGGCGTCCAGTTGAACGTCCCGTTCTACACCGGTGGCGCGCTCAGCTCGCGCGATCGCGAAACGGCCGCGCTCAAGATGTCGGCCGAAGCCGATCTCGACCGTGCCCGCCGCGACGCGGTGCTGGCCGCCCGCGAAGCCTTCACCGGCGTCACCAGCGGCATGGCCCAGGTCAAGGCGCTCGAAGCCGCCGAGATCTCCTCGAACTCGGCGCTCGAAGCGACCCGGGTCGGCTTCGAAGTGGGCCTGCGGATCAACATCGACGTGCTGAACGCGCTCACCCAGCTCGCCGACACCCAGCGCGAGCTCGCGCGTTCGCGCTACGAAACCCTCCAGGCCCAGCTGCGTCTGAAGGCCGCCGCCGGCACACTCGATGAAGCCGACGTCGCCGCAATCAATGCGCTGCTGGAAAACCCGTGAGCAACCATCGGGCATGCGCGTGCATGCGTCATGGCGCGGCCAGCCACTGCAGGAAGTCGTTGAACACACCATCGACCAGCTTCTGATCCGCCTCGACCAAGGCTTCGCGCGCCTCGATCGGCACCTCGGAGCCCATGTTCTTGAGCAGCCGGATCTGGGTCTGCAGCATGCGCCCATTCTCCTGCTCGATCCGTTGCAGCGCCACCACGAAGGGCGCGAGCGGATCGGCATTCTCCGGTATGACGGGGGTGACGCGGATGCGCGCCAGCTGCGCGTGGCCGAGGGAAATGCCGCGGTAAGCGGCCTGCGGGTTGAGCATCGGACCGGGCGGCATCATGATCTGCCCCCAGGCCATCACCAGCGGCGCAACGATCCGGCTGCCCTCGGCGACCAGGCCCGGGTCGTGCGACCACTGCGTGGTGCGGCTGAGCAGGGTCACCGCTTCGAGCTCGCGTGAGTATTGCGACAGGATGAATTGTTGCACCACGCTCAGGTTGTGCATCCACTGCACGCCCGAATGAAACATCAGATTGCCGTTCTTGGCCGTGGTCAGCAGCAATGCGATCTTGGTCTGGATTTCGGAGGTGAAGCCCTGCTTCGCAATCCGGTCGCGCGCCTGGTCATAGCGTTGCGGGTCGATCATGGCGTTTTCTTCCTCGAAGGGGTCTTGCGTGCCGGGGCACGTTTTGCGGGTTCGGCCTGATCGGCCCGGATGGCACGCATCCAGTCTCCGGCGCACGGCAGCCACTGGATGTCCGCCGCCGGGTCTTCGGCCGCCACCCATACGCTTTGATCGCCCTGCCAAGTACCGCCTTCCACCTGCGCGATGAAGACCTCGAGCTGGCGCATGGTCACCGCGGGCAGTTCCAACGTGAATGCGTGATATGCATGCTGAATGATCAGCAGCCGCGAGTTTTCGATCTCGCGCCGGATCAGTTCATGGCACTCGCGTGGAGTGAAGAAATCGAACTCCCCGTTCATGATCAGGGTCGGGGTCGTGATCCGGTGAAGATCCGGCGTCAGCGGCTTGAACTCGGCGAACGATTCCATCAGGTTCTGCAACGCATAGCCGTCGTTGCCGATGTAGCCGGCTCGCATCATCGCCGGAATGCGTGCGCGGTTGGCCGCGATCCAGGTCGAACTCATGTTCATCGGATAAAGCATGCTCTGCAGGTAGGGCATGCCGGCTTCGGCCAGGCCGCGCAGCATGACGGTGCCCAGCAGCTCGAGCTGCGGCGTGAGTTCGGCGAAGGTGCTCATGACGGTCAGACTCTGCAGCCGCTCGCCGTGGCGGATCGCGAAATCGAGGGCGATGATGCCGCCGAACGATATGCTGGCGAGATGGGTCGTTTCGATCCCGAGGTGCTCCAGCAGCGCGGCCAGCAGGTCGGCGTGGGCGGCCAGTTTGATGTCGATGACCGGTTTCGACGAGCGCCCCTGGCCGAGCATGTCATATGCCAGAACGCGATAGCCGCGCGGAACGAAGTACGCCGCGTAGCGCTGCCACAAATCGGCATTCTGGGTGAGTCCGTTGAGGAAAGTGATGACCGGTTTGCCCGCGTCGCCCGCGAGTTGATAGTGCACCTGCTGGTGCCCGAACTGGATGCTTGGCATATTCCTCCCGGGTGGATCGGCAGGCCTGGAAACCTATTGACCGGCGATCGGTTGTGTTTATTATGGCGATTCCGAGGAAGCAACAATATCACCGGACAGACAAAAAATACCATTACGGGAGGTAGAGGTCATGATAAGCAGCCCACTGGGTTGTCGTCGTGTCGTGAACTGGTTCGCGTCGCTGTTGTTGAGCATGACGCTTGCCGGTACGGCGCATGCCGCCGCACCAGCGGTTACCGCAAGATCGGTCGTGCCCGAGCTCGACGAGTTGAAGCAGACCTATGTGGTCGACAACTTCCGCATCGGTGGGAAATACGATCTTTCCGCCGGACCGCAGGCGTGGCACGACGGCGGCGAGGGCGGCGCCACGCTCGAATCGCTCGGCGCCGAACCCGCCCGTACCGGCTACATCGCGGTGGGTACGCCCAAGCGCGACGACAAGGGCGAGATCGTCAATGCCATCGTGATCAGCACCTTCTTCTCGGGTGACGCGACCGCAATGTACAACAGCTGGTATGCGGGGCAGCCTGGCAACGGCTTTTCCGGCGGGGCCCTGGTAGGGCCCGGGCTGTTGTTCGACACCGACCGGTTCTATGTCGTGTTTCTCGACGGGCTCGGGCTGTGGGGGGCGTCGAAGCCGTCCGACGGCCTGGGCACCAAGTTCCCGGTGTATAGCTACTATGACATGGTGCATCTCAACTACCGCATGCTGCGCGATCATCTCAAGATCGGGCAGGTGGTACTGGCGACCGGTGTCTCGATGGGCGGAACCCAGGCGTACTACTGGGGGCTGATGTATCCGGATTTCGTCAAGGCGATCCTGCCGATCGGGGGCGCATCCGCAACCGATGGCGAAGGCCCGGTCGCGGCCTGGACCTTCCAGCTGGCCAAGGCGGCGCTCGAATCCGATCCGGTGTGGATCGAGACCAAGGCCGACTACTACGCCCTGCCCAAGGAAAAGCACCCCAACAAGGGCGTCGAGTTCCACTGGTCGATGTTGCTCCTGACCGGCTTTGACCTCCAGTTCCGCCAGTCGCTGGGCTGGGACGCGGTTGCGCCCGAAGTCTTCACCTGGGAGAGCGAGCCGCGCATGGGCGAAAACGCCGGCGCGAGCCTGCGGCGCATGGCCAACGACTTCGACGCGATCGATCTGTGGTATCGCGACACGGTGGGAGAAAAGCACAACCTGAATGCGCTCCTGCCGCAGATGAAGCCGCGCACCCTGATCATGCACATCGAGAACGACCAGTGGCTGGTCTCCGATCGTGCGCGCGAGGCTTCGGTCGCAACGCCGGGCGGCCTGTATTCGGAATTCTCGGATCCGATTGCGCACTATGCGGTGTTCAAGGCCCCGAACGAGCTCGACGGCGAGCAGGTATTCGATTCGTTCTTGCGTGCCACCGGCATCGTTGCGGACGGTGACGTCGTGTGCGAGGCCAAGAACTATCAGCGGCCGCGCATCAACATGGACCCGGATCCGGCGCGATCCTTCTGGAAGGAAGAGATGGTGCCGCCCTTCCCGGCCAAGTTCGCCAAGGCCAAGGACAAGAACGGGGTCGAGTGGGAAGTCGGCTACATGGACGAATACTGCGGCACCGAGCGCAACCCGCCCACGCTGGTGATCGTGCATGGCAAGGGCGCGTTCGGCGCGCATTACGGCCATCTGATGAAGTTCGCCGTCGAGCGCGGTTTCCGCGTGATCGTGCCCGACATGCCGCTGGCCGGCACCTCCGGTCCGGGCAACCTCGACAAGCCGCAGGCGCGCACGCTGGACGACATCCGCGACACCTTTCATGCGCTGGTGGTCGACAAGCTCGGCGTGAAGCAGGCCTACTATTACGGCCATTCGCAGGGTGGGCAGGTGGTGCTCGGCTATGCGCTGCGCTACCCGGATGCAGTCCAGGGCTTGTTGCTCGAGGGGCCGGCGGGTCTCGAGGAGTATCCGACGACCTTCAAGCTGGGAGACCAGGAACTGCCGATCTGCGACAGATCGATCGGCCGCGACCTGGGCCGCTGGCAAGCTGCGTGGGGTCCGTTCGGCCTGGTCGAGTCCGAATTGAAGCGTACGCCTCAGCAAGTGCGTGACTTCTTCTACTGGCAAGAGCGCGACGCTGCCGGCAACGCGGTTCCGGCGCCGGCGGGTTACTTCCTCAACGACACCGAGTACGCCCGTCTGCATACCGACCAGCGTATCGCGATGATCACGGGCAACCAGCGCGAGTTCGAGCAGTGGGCGTTCCTGTTCCACTACGACACCTTCTCGATGTGCTCGGAAAACGCACGCGAGGACGAAAACTCGCTTTACAAGCGACTGCCGCAGATCAAGGCGCCGATCTTCCTCGCCTTCGGTGCGCGTGAGCCGTTCATCCCGAGCACGCCGCTCAACGGCCTGACCGATCTTGCCAACGACATCGCGATTCCGTTCGTCGAGCGCATGACCAAGGCTGGCAATCCCCCGGTCGTGAAGGTGTATCCGAACGTCGGCCACTTCATCCATACCGATGTGCCGTACGAGTTTGCCCGCGATACCGTCAACTTCATGAAGAAACGTCCGGTCGATGCGGTCACGCCCGCCGTGATCGACTCCCTGATGAATGGCGGCGCACCGATCGCCACCGGCGGGGGGGCGGCTGCGGCCGACAAACCCACCGGCCTTGCCAAGTGAGGTGTGCGATGAGACATGACACAAGGATGGCAGACGTGAAAAAGCAAATCGTTGCCCTGGCGCTGGCCGCCGCCTTCGCGTTGCCGGGTGCGGTCGTCGCGGCCGATGCCGCGGCCACGCCGCTCACGCCGAACATTTCGGTCGAGGATCTGGCGCCGCTCAAGAAATTCTACGAGATTCCCAACTTCCGCATCGGTGGCACGTACGACCTCGACGCCGACCCCGCGACCTGGCGCGACGGCGGCGCGGGCGGCACCACGCTCGAGTCGCTCGGCGCCGGCCCGCTCAGGGTTGCCTACATGGCGGTGGGCACGCCCAAGCGCAACGACAAGGGCGAGATCATCAACGCGGTGGTCGTCAGCACTTTTTATTCGGGCGACTCGGCGGGCATGTACAACACCTGGTATGTCGACCGTCCCGCCAACGGGCTCTCGGCAGGGCCGGTGGTCGGTCCGGGCCAGGTCATCGACACCGACCGCTTCTACGTGGTTTTTCTCGACGGCATCGGACTGTGGGGGGCGTCGAAGCCCTCGGACGGGCTGGGACGCAAGTTCCCGATGTACAGCTATTTCGACATGGTGCAGGCCAACTACCGGCTGCTGCGCGACGAGTTGAACATCGCCCAGGTCGAAGTGGCGACCGGGGTGTCGATGGGCGGCACCCAGACCTGGGTGTGGGGCGTGATGTACTCGCCCAGCGGCTTCGTCAAGGCGATCATGCCGATCGGTGGCACCACCGCGTCGGACGGTGACGATCCGGTCGGTCAATGGACTTTCCGGCTTGCCCAGGCCGCGATCGAAAGCGACCCGGTGTGGCGCGAGACCGGTGGCAACTACTACCACCTGCCGGTCGAGCAGCATCCCAAGCGCGGCCTGCAGTTCATGTGGTCGCGCCTGCAGCTGACCGGCTTTAGCTTCTTCGTGCGTTCGGCCACGCCGTGGGAGGTGATCGAGCGCGAGGTGTTCTACTGGGAACCGACCGGCAACCAGAACGCCGCCTTCATCGCCCGCACCAAGAACGAGGATCCGGTCGACTACTGGTATCGCAACGAGTCCGCGTTCAATTACAACATCAACAAGGATCTCGAGCGGATCAAGGCGCGCACGCTGGTGGTGCATGTCGACAATGACAATTGGCTGATCGTCGACAACGCCCGCAAGGCCGCCGAAGCGGTCGAAGGCGCGGCCTTTGCGAGTTTCTCCGACCCGACCGCGCATTACGGCGTGTTTCGTGCTCCCAATGTGCTGAAGGATACGGTCGCAGCCTTCGTCGAAAACCGCTTCACGACCAGCTTGCCGGGCATCGGTGGTGGCAGTGGAGGCGGTAGTCAGGCGGCGGCAGAGAAGCCGGCGGGCCTCGCCAAGTAGTTCGTTTCATTTCAAGCATCTCCCCGCCGGGCGTGAATCCGGCGGGGAGATTTTTTTGGCACGAACGGACGTGGCGCCGGCGCAACAGTAGCGATGCTGCAGTGCAACATCGTGCTTGACTCCCAAAAGAACCTGTGTAAAATCGAACTCATGTTGCAGCGCAGCAAATAGTTCTGGAAGATGCTTGTGTTGCATACGATGGTTTGCCCACTTCCCTTTTGGAGATTCACCATGACCCACTTCGCATCCACCGAACAGTTCGCCACCGCCGCCAAGGCCAACCTCGAAAAGACCGTTGAATTGGCCAACGCCTCGTTCGCACGCGCCGAGCGTCTGTCGGCGCTCAATCTGAACACCGCGCGTGCCGCGCTCGACGACAGCATCGCCGCCGCCAAGGCTCTGCTGGCCACCAAGGATCCGCAGGAATTCGTGAAGCTGCAGGCCGAGCTGGCCAAGCCGCTGCAGGACAAGGCGATTGCCTACGGTCGCAGCGTCTACGCGATCCTGGCCGAAGGCCAGCAAGAGTTCGTCAAGCTGTTCGAAACCCAACTGGCCGAACTCAACAGCAACTTCATCACCGCGCTCGACAAGGCCGCCAAGTCGGCACCGGCCGGTTCCGAAGCTGCCTTCGCCGTGATCAAGCAAGGCGTCGCCGCGGCCAACAGCGCTTACGACAACGTCAGCCGCGCCGCCAAGCAAGCCGTCGAGGCCGCCGAAGCGAACGTCGTCGCGACCACCGATTCGGCCGTCAAGTCGGTTCGTACCCGCAAGATCGCCTAAGCCAGGCTCGGCTGAGCTTTACGCAGCTACGGCTGCCTGGAGCGCTTGCAAGGACAAGGCCGCCCGGCCATGAACCGGGCGGCCTTGTTTTCGTCTACGGCTCGCCGCAACCGACGGCGGCCGGGCGCTATTCCGAAACGTCCGCGCAGGCTTGCTGCGCTGCGACGATCCGGGGCAGATTGAGTTCGATCCAGTCGGCCAGGCCGACGACACGTTGCCCCACTTCCTTCCCGAGCGGCGTCAGCGAGTATTCGACGTGCGGCGGCACGACGGGATGCGACACCCGCAGCACGAAACCGTCCCGTTCCAGCCATTGCAGGGTCTGCGCGAGCATCTTCTCGCTGACGCCGCCGATCCTGCGCCGCAGTTCGCTGAAGCGCCGCGTGTCATTCAAGAGCGCCAGCAACACCAGAACGCCCCATCGGCTGGTGACATGCTTGAGCACTTCGCGCGACGGACAACGTTCGGCGAACAGGTCGCCGCGGTCGAACTGTTCACTGAGTGTCGGCGGACTCGCGGTCGCCTGCTTCGGATCACGCTTCATGCACTTACCTTTGGGTGCGTACTTACTAAAAGTTAGTATAAGCGATAACCTGACGGTGTTTCATCACAACCTCATCAGGAGTTCGCATCATGATCGTCGTTACAGGCGCTTCCGGCCAACTCGGCCGTCTCGTCATCCAATCCCTGCTCACCAGGATTCCCGCCGCGCAGATCGTGGCCGCCGTGCGCAAACCCGACAGCGTCGCGGATCTCGCCGAACTGGGCGTGCAGGTCCGGCAGGCCGACTATGAACAGCCGGCTTCGCTGGACGGTGCCTTCGCCGGCGCCGACAAGGTGCTGCTGATTTCCTCCAGCGAAGTCGGGCAACGCGCCCCGCAACATCGGAACGTCATCGACGCGGCCAAGCGGGCCGGCGTGGGGCTGCTGGCCTATACCAGTCTGCTGCATGCGGACACCTCGCCGCTGGCATTGGCACAAGAGCATCTGGCGACCGAAGCTCACCTGAAGGCTTCGAACGTGCCGTTCGTGATCTTGAGAAACGGCTGGTACACCGAGAACTATCTTGCCAGCATCCCCCCCGCGCTGCAGCACGGGGCCTTCATCGGCAGCGCCGGAGAGGGCCGGATCGCTTCGGCGGCGCGCGCCGACTATGCCGCCGCCGCCGCGGCCGTGCTCGTTTTCGACGAACAGGCCGGCAAGGTCTATGAGCTCGCGGGCGACGAGTCCTATACCCTGGCGGAGTTTGCCGCCGAGCTCAGCCGCCAGGCCCACAAGGCGATTCCCTACGTCGACCTGTCCGAAGCCGATTTCAAGGCGGCGTTGCTCGGCGCCGGACTGCCGCTACCGCTGGCCGAACTCCTCGCGAACTCGGACGTCGGCGCGTCCCGGGGGGGCCTGTTCGACGACCAGCGTCAGTTGAGCGACCTGATCGGACGTCCGACCACTTCGCTGTCGGCGCTGATCGCTGGCGCGTTGCGGTGATCCGGGCGCCCGATCGGGCTGGATCGGGGGCTTGCGATCAAGCATGATCCCCAACTGGCAATCCGGGACGGCTGCGATGCCGCCGCCCGGATTGCCGCATAGCATGCAGCCCCCTGCGCCGCGTGCGCGGAACTCACTGAAACCTTCGGGAACGATCATGGCCGATACGCAAGAATACATCCCCGCCACCGTCTGGGTCTGGAACAAGCCGAGCGGTGGCGAGTTTGCGAACATCAACCGACCGGTCGCCGGGCCGACCCACGAACACGCCCTGCCTGTCGGCAAACACCCGCTGCAACTCTATTCGCTGGCGACGCCGAACGGCCAGAAAGTCACCATCCTGCTCGAGGAGTTGCTCGAAGCGGGCCGCCGCGACGCCGATTACGACGCCTGGCTGATCCGTATCACCGCCGGCGAGCAGTTCGGCAGCGGCTTCGTCGACGTCAATCCGAATTCGAAGATCCCGGCCCTGCTGGACCGTTCCGGCCCCGAGCCGGTCCGGGTCTTCGAGTCCGGCGCCATTCTTCTCTACCTCGCCGAGAAGTTCGGCCTGTTCATGCCGACCGAACCTGCGGCCCGCACCGAGTGCCTGTCATGGCTGTTCTGGCAGATGGGGAGCGCGCCGTACGTGGGCGGGGGCTTCGGGCATTTCTATGCCTACGCGCCGCTCAAGATCGAATATGCGATCGACCGCTTCGCGATGGAAACCAAGCGTCAACTGGACGTGCTCGATCGGCGCCTGGCCGGGCACGCCTTCCTGGCCGGCGAGGATTACAGCATTGCCGACATCGCGGTGTTTCCGTGGTACGGCGGGCTGGTCAAGGGTTGGCTTTACGGCGCCGGCGAGTTCCTGTCCGTGCGCGACTATCAGCATGTGCGGCGCTGGGCCGACGCGATTCATGCCCGTCCGGCGGTCGTGCGCGGACTCAAGGTGAATCGCACTTTCGGCGATCCGGCCCACCAGTTGCACGAGCGCCACGACGCCGCCGATTTCGACACCCGCACCCAGGACAAGCTTGCCGCCGCGCAGCCCTGATCAGTCACCGCGCCCCGCGGATGCGTCGTCGCGCGTCGCGTCCGCGGACGGCTCCAGGCCCCAGTCGCCATGTTCGTACCAGTCGTCGCCGAGCATTTCGGCGGGGTGCAGGGTCCGCCCCGACCCGTTGCCGCACGCGAGCGCATCCGCGGCGCAATAACGGTCACAACCCCAGCAGATGCGTTCAGGGTGTTTGGGGTGCAGCGGAAAGCGCTTGGCCATGAACCGGTATCGAGGGCAGGAGCGGACACCCCAGCTTATACACAAGTGCGCACAAGTGTTTGACCGGGGTCAATGCGGCGCTTTTTGCGGTGGGCGACCGACGGGGGCGATGCTCCAGCGCTTCATCCGGCCGGCGCGTCGTCGGATTTAGCGAACAGCGCGATGACCTGCTGCTCGGTGAGCATGGGCGTGTCATTGGCGAAATCGTAGTAGGGCGGCTTCCGGTCGACATAGATCTGGCTGGCCAGCTCGAAATCATCGGTGTCAAACGCACCCGCCGGCACGAAGTATTCGCCGGTCGCAAGCAGGCGGTAGTAAAGATGGCTGCCGCAATGCTTGCAGAATGCGCGCTCGGCCCAGTCGGAGGATTGGTATACGGTGATGTGCTCGGGATCCGAAAACCGCACATCCGGACCGCAATGCACGGCCAGCAGCGGCCCCCCGCCCCAGCGGCGACAGTAGCCGCAATGGCAGGCACCGATCTCGCGCGTGGTTGGCGAACTGAAGCTGACGGCGCCGCACAGGCATTGTCCATTCATGAGCTGCTCCGGTGAAAGTGGCGAAGGTGTGCCCAAGTTTGCCAGTTAATCGTGACGATGCAAGCGTCGATCCGGGGCCTGCACCGGGGGCCGGCTTGACATCCTTCTGCCCGTATCCTATGGTCGCAGCCATGGTTGTCCTTGATCATCTCGCCAGCGCACTTATCGACCGCCAGATCCAGATGGCGGGCATGCACGCGCACGAACTCAGGCTGACGAGCGTCATGGGCACCTGCCCGCCGGACGCAGATACCTAAGCCCGGCGATATCCCCCTACCTCATCAGCGCAAACATCTATCGCCGGGCTTACGCCAAGCGCGATAGTGGCCGTCCCGTTCCGGTGTGGCCGCGCTTTTGGGAATTGCACATGCCTGTCCAAACCTGCGCCGAGCCGGTCGCCGTCCACTGCGACCGTCGTGGTGGATCGCACCCGCCCGGCCGCTCCCGCCGCATTCCGGTCCGGATGGGGACCATCGACCGTTCAACGTATGCGGAGCGGTCATGGATCTGACCAAGAACTTCATCAAGTCCAAGCGTCCGTGCGCCGCGGGGTTTCGCTGGTTCCTGCGCACGCACCAGGACGGCGGAGACTACCAGCCTCTGCTCGACGCGCTCGTCCGGGACGGCCGGATCGACGATGCATGCTGGCTGCTGACGCAATTCGGGCCCAGCGACGCGGTTCTTGCCGTCGATGCCATCGACGCGAGCGCCGTCGTCTTTGCCGGATCGCTCGAAGTCAGGGGCCACATCGAGGTCGATACCGTCATCCGTGCCGGCCGCTCGATCAGCGCTGGCGGCGGCATTCGCGCCGGCGCGGCGATCGTCGCCGGCGAGGATATCAAGGCCGAAGGCAGCATCCGTGTCGCCGGTTCGCTCGAGGCCGGCGGGCATGTCAGGGCGGGCTGGGGGATCGAGGTCGACGCGGTGCTGCGGTGCGAGGGCGACTTGCGCTGCGGTTGGGATCTGCACTGTGGCGGCGCGCTGAGCGTGGCCGGCAACGCCCAGGTCGGCAAGGATCTGGTTGCCGGCGATGCCGCGTATTGCGGCAAGACGCTCCGCGCCGGCGGCGTCATCGTGTGCGCCGACACGCTGCAGGCCGGGCATGGCATCGAGGCCGGCGCGACGATCGCCTGCCGGCGCCACCTGGAAGCCGGGTGGGGCATCCGGGCGTGCGGCGACATCGTTGCCGAGGGCGCCATCAAGTCCGGGGAAAGCCTGCACAGCGAAGGCGAGATCCGGGCCGGCGAAGCCTACGGGATCTATGCCGGCCTGATCGTCGCGATCGATGCCTGGGAGGCGAGCGCCCAGGTGCGCGCCCGGTCCCGGCCCGCACGCCTGCTGAGCGGCCACTGGGTCGCGCCCGATGCGCCCTGCTGAGGCGTTTGCCAATGCGGCGGATCCACGCCGCCCGAACTTCAACGATGGAGAGCCCCATGCACAGTCTGCGCATTCCCTTCCCCGTACCCCCGTGGCGCGCGCTGCTCAGCGAGCTGCGGATCGATGTCAAGCTGCATCCGCCCGATGTCGAGAAGGAGCTCGCGGGCCTGTACCAGCGCCTTTCCCGCCCCGGCGATGCGTTCTATCGCTTGCCCGTGATCTGCATGCATTTTCATGGCTTGGTCATGCGCTACCGGGTGGCCGATGGCGAGCACTACGTCTATGTCGAAGATGTGGCGCGCCGTCGGCTGGCGGGCTATGTCGTCTTCAACCGCCTGATCGAACTCGATCGCCGGGCGGACCCGCATCTGCGCGCGCCGCACGCGCGCTTCTCCGCCGACTACCAACGCCGCGGCCTTGCCACGGCGATCTACCGCTGGTGGCTGGAGGCCGGCAATACGCTGATCAGCGGCGCCCGCCAGTCCGCCGGTGCCCATGCGCTGTGGCGTTCCTTGAGCCGGCACTACGAGTTGTTCCATGTCGACCTGCGTGACAAGCGACTGCGCTACCTCGGGTACACCGTGAACGAGCGGACCCGGCGGGATCTGCACACGCGCATCGTGCTGCTGGGCCGGGAGTGGGACCGGGAGCGCCTGGCCGAACATGCCGGCATGTTGATCGAGCCTGGCCCCGGCGCCGATGTTTCGCCGGTGCCGCTGAGTCGCCGAGTGTCGCGACTCTTCTGACACCACGCTCGCCGGCGCGGCGATCCGGGCCGTGCGCGGAATCGGCCGCCGCAGCGCCACGGGCTGCCACGAGGTGTCTGCCCAGTTGCGAGGCGACCTGCTAGACTGCCCGGAGTCGCATCGGGTAGCGCGCCTCGCGAATGCGCCCGTAGCGACGTTCCCTTCCCGTGCGCCTTTTGCGGCCGCGCCCGTGCGCGGTGGCCTTTTCGATTGGTGTGATGAGCGAATCCGGCCCCATGGTTTCCCAGAGTCCCGAAGGGCATGTCCTGGTCGTCGATGACGAACCGGGCATGCGCACCTTCCTTTCGCGCGCGCTGGCCTTGCGTGGCTACGCGGTCGAGATCGCCGGTTCGGCGGAGGAGGCGGCGCAGAAACTTGCGCAAAAGCACTTCGACCTGATCATTCTCGACATCGCGCTGCCGGGCAAGACCGGCATCGAATGGCTGACGGAGCTCGAGGCGGACGGGTTTTCCGGCGACGTGATCCTGATCACCGCCTTCGCCGACGTCGAGACGGCGATCGATGCCTTGCGTGCCGGGGCGTCGGATTTCATCCTCAAGCCCTTCCGCATCGACCAGATCGCGAACGCGATCAAGCGCTGCACCGAGCGCACCCTGCTGTCGCGCGAGAATTATCTGCTGCGCCGCCAGGTGGCCGAGTGCGCGCGCGGCGACGACGGCTTGATCGGCAGCTCCGCGGCGATTTCGCGCTTGCGCCAGATCGTGCAGCGCATCGCGCCGATGCCCTCGACGGTGCTGATCCAGGGTGAGTCCGGCGTCGGCAAGGAGGTGGTCGCGCGCGCCTTGCACCAGTGGTCGCCACGTGCGGACAAGCCTTTCGTGCCGGTCAACTGCGCCGCGATCCCGGCCGAGCTGATCGAGTCCGAGCTGTTCGGCCACGTCAAGGGCGCTTTTACCGGTGCGCGCGAGGCGCGCGACGGCCTGTTCCACTATGCCCACGGCGGCACGCTGTTCCTCGACGAGATCGGCGATCTGCCCCTGGCGCTGCAATCGCGCCTGTTGCGGGTGCTGGAGGAGCGCAGGGTGCGGCCGCTCGGCGCCGAGGCCGAAGTGCCGGTCGATGTGCGCGTGCTGGCCGCGACCAACCGTGACCTGTACGCCGAGGTCGAGGCGTGCCGGTTTCGCGAGGACTTGTTCTACCGGCTGGAGGTCGTCACCCTGACCGTGCCGGCGCTGCGCGAGCGCGTCGAGGACGTGCCCGATCTGGCCGCCGCGTTCATGCACCAGCTATCGATGCAGCTCGGCCTGCCGCCGCTGCTGGTCGGGCCGGAAGTGTCGGCCCGCATGCGCGCCCATTCCTGGCCGGGCAACGTGCGGGAACTGCGCAACTTCATCGAACGTTCGCTGTTGTTCGGTGAGTTCCCGGTCGATACCCTGGGCGAGGCTGCCGGCCGCGCCCGGGCGCCGGCCCGGCGGACCGATGCAGTGCCGCTGCCGCTGGAAGAGGTCGAGAAGAACCATATCCTGGCGGTGCTGAAGCACTGCGGCGGCAACAAGACCCGCGCTGCCGAGCTGCTCGGCGTGTCGCGCAAGACTCTGGAGCGCAAGTGCGCGGAATGGGCGGCGTAGCCGGCGCGCGTCTTGCGCCGCCGGTGCCCGAAGCGGGCACCGGTGATCCGCCCGGGTGGCGGGAACGCAGGGGCGGGCCGGTGCCGGCTCAGGCCGCCGGGGTGCTTGCCAGCGTCAGGTAGGGATTCGCGGCGGGGCGTCGATAGCCGGCTTCGCCGAGCGCGAGGTCCAGCGCCAGGCTGGCGAGGTCGTCGGCGACCGGGTCGAGGCTGCGGGTCTTGGCCTGGTCGAACAATTTCACATAGGTGTGGCAGTGGTCGCAGGTCTCGGCCCGCCACGCCGGGTCGCCCTCTTCCAGTGATTGATAGGCCAGTTCGCGCGACGTGTGACAGTGGGTGCACTGCGCGCGCACATGATGCCAGGCGGTGTTGCACCAGCCGCAGTGCAGGTAGCGCAGCCCGCTCGTGCCGGTGGCCGCCAGCGTCGCGGCGACCGCGTGGCTGCCACACACCGGACAGTGTTCGCCGACGCTGGACAGGTTGCCCGGCCCCGCGCCGGTGGCCGCGGTGGTGGCGACCAGTTCCAGCGCGGCAGCGATCAGCGGTGCGAAGTCCAGATCCGCAAGCCCTGGTTCGCCGCGCAGCAGGCGCAGGGCCAGCGCTTCGCGCGTGCCCGCATCCACGGATTGCAGCCGGCGCGCGGCCCCGGCGGCGCCGGTGTCGCCGGCACTGGCAACCGCTTCCGCCAGCAGGTCGATGGCGCGCTGCCACACCGCCAGCCGCGGCAAGCCCGCCAGATCGAGCCGGCCTTCGGCATCCAGGCATTCGGCCGCCGCGATGTCGTCGCGCAGGGCTGCGTGAGCGTGCGCCTGGGCGGTGGCGAGGCTGGCGACGAAGCCCAGCCACGCGGTCAGCCGCGATGCGGGTGCGAGTGCGGCGAGGCGTTCGGCGCGTGCGGCGAACAGCGCGGCCGGGGTGGGTGCGACGGTCTGGCTAGGCTCGGGGCCGGGAACGAAACTCTGGGGCTGGCTGCTCATGCTGATGGTCGTCTCCATGGGATGCGTCTGGCGCGATGGGTCGGCGGAGCAAGAAGCGTGCGGGAACCGCGTCGACCGTGCGGCGGTGGCGGGTGCATGCCGGCGGCGGCGTCCGACCCCGTCGGCCGGTGGGTTATTTTGTCGCGGCCAGGTGCGACATTTTGTCTCGGCGTGGCGAACTTGTGGATATCTCCCTGGCGCCAGCATGGGCGTTGCGCCTGTGTCCCGCGATGGCACGGATAGTGCTCGCGGGTTTTCGTTCCGGATGTCGCGCGCCGCTCGAGGCTGGTCGCGACCGGCCGACACCCGCATCGGCCCGCCACCGCGCGAATCTTCCGGCAAAAAACACGCGAGGAGGGTTCATGCAGATCAACAGACGCCAGTTCTTCAAGATTTCGACCGCCGGGCTCGGCGCCTCCAGCCTCGCCGCGCTCGGTATGGCGCCGGCCGTGGCCCAGGCCGACGTGCGCCAGTTCAAGCTGTCGCGCGCCAAGGAAACGCGCAACAACTGTACCTACTGTTCGGTGGGCTGTGGCATCTTGATGTACAGCCTGGGCGACGGCGCCAAGAACGTCAAGGCGAAGATCTTCCACATCGAGGGCGACCCGGATCATCCGGTCAGCCGTGGTTCGCTCTGTCCCAAGGGGTCGGGGCTGATCGACTACATCCACAGCGAACAGCGCCTGCGATACCCCGAAGTGCGCGAGCCCGGCACCAACGAATGGAAGCGCATCACCTGGGACGAGGCCAATACGCGCATCGCCCGCCTGCTCAAGGACGACCGCGACGCCAACTTCATCGAACGCAACGAGAAGGGCGAGCTGGTCAACCGCTGGCTGAGCTCGGGCATGCTGGCCTCGTCGGCGGCGAGCAACGAAACCGGCGTCCTCGACTTCAAGTTCGCGCGTGCGCTGGGCATGGTCGGCATGGATTGCCAGGCGCGCCTGTGCCACGGCCCCACCGTGTCGGCGCTGGCGCCGTCGTTCGGCCGTGGCGCGATGACCAACCATTGGGTGGATATTAAGAACGCCAACGTGATCCTGGTGATGGGCGGCAACCCCGCCGAGGCCCATCCGGTCGGCTTCAAGTGGGCGGTCGAGGCCAAGGTGCGCAACAAGGCCACGATGATGGTGGTCGATCCGCGCTTCAGCCGCACCGCGGCGGTGGCGGACATGTACTCGCCGATCCGCGCCGGCTCGGATGCCGCGTTCCTGATGGGCCTGGTCAATTACCTGCTCAGCCACGACAAGATCCACCACGAGTACGTCAGGGCGTATACCAACGCGACCCTGATCGTGCGCGAGGACTTCTATTTCGAAGACGGCCTGTTCAGCGGTTTCAATGCCGACAAGAAGGTGTACGACAAATCGTCGTGGACCTACGAAGTCGGCCCGGACGGTTACGCGCTGCGCGACGAGACGCTGACCCACCCGCGCTGCGTGCTCAACCTGCTGCGCAAGCATGTCGAGCGCTACACCCCGGAAACGGTGAGTTCGCTGTGCGGCACGCCCAAGGAAGACTTTCTGAAGATCGCCGGGATCATGGCCGGCACCTGTGTGCCGGACCGCACCGCGACCATCCTGTATGCGCTGGGCTGGACCCACCATACCGCCGGTGCGCAGATCATTCGCGGCGCGGCGATGATCCAGCTGCTGCTGGGCAACATCGGCATGCCCGGCGGCGGGGTGAACGCGCTGCGCGGCCACTCCAACATCCAGGGCTATACCGACCTGGGCCTGCTGTCGGTGCGCCTGCCGGGCTACATGAACCTGCCGCAGGACGGCCAGCAGACGCTGCAGGGCTATCTGGCCGACATCACGCCGCAGGCCGATCTGCCCGGCCAGGTCAATTTCTGGAAGAACACGCCCAAGTTCTTCGTCAGCCTGATGAAGAACCTGTGGGGCGAACACGCCACGCAAGCGAACGACTGGGGTTTCCACTGGCTGCCCAAGTGGGACCGCAGCTACGACATGCTGGCTTACTTCGACCTGATGTACCACGGCAAGGTCAACGGCTACATCGCCCAGGGTTTCAACCCGATCGCGGCGATGCCGGACTCGGGCAAGGTCCGCGATGCGCTGTCCAAGCTCAAGTTCCTGGTGGTGATCGATCCGCTGCAGACCGAGACCTCGACCTTCTGGCAGAACCACGGCGAGTTCAACGATGTCGATCCGTCCGCGATCCAGACCACGGTGTTCCGCCTGCCGTCGTCCTGTTTCGCAGAGGAAGAAGGCACCATCGTCAACTCCGGGCGCTGGCTGCAGTGGCACTGGGCCGGCCAGGCGCCGCCGTTCGAAGCCCGCCACGACGGCAAGATTCTCGGCAACATCTTCATGAAGCTGCGCGAGCTGTACCAGACCGAAGGCGGCGCCTGTCCCGAGCAGGTGCTCAACATGAACTGGGACTACCACGACCCCTTCGACCCTCATCCCGAGGAGGTCGCCAAGGAGGCCAATGGCTATGCGCTGGCCGACCTCTACGACGACGGCGGCAAGCTGATCGCGAAGAAGGGCGAGCTGCTGTCCGACTTCGGCCAGTTGCGCGACGACGGCAGCACCGCCAGCTATTGCTGGATCTTCGCCGGTTCGTGGACCGAGGCGGGCAACCAGATGGCCCGGCGCGACAACACCGACACCGGGCTGGGCAACACGCCCGGGTGGTCCTGGGCCTGGCCGGCCAACCGCCGCATTCTCTACAACCGCGCCTCGATGGACCCGTCGGGCAAGCCATGGGACCCCAAGCGCCAGCTGCTGCACTGGGACGGCAAGCGCTGGAGCGGCGCCGACGTGCCCGACTACCCGGCCGGCTCGCCGCCCAACAGCGGCGTCAATCCGTTCATCATGCTGCCGGAAGGCCTGGGGCGCCTGTTCTCGGGCAAGGGCCTGAACGACGGCCCCTTCCCCGAACACTACGAGCCGGCCGAAAGCCCGCTCGCCGCCAACCCGCTGCACCCGAACGTCAGCACCAACCCGGTGGCGCGCGTGTTCGCGGCCGATGCCGCGCGGCTGGGCACGCGCGACCAGTTTCCGTATGTGGCCACCACCTACTCGATCACCGAGATGTTCCGCCACTGGACCAAGCACGCGCTGCTGAATGCCATCGTGCAGCCCGAGCAGTTCGTCGAGATCAGCGAGAAGCTGGCCGCCAGAAAAGGCATCCTCGCCGGCGACGTGGTGAAGGTGTCGAGCCGGCGCGGCTTCATCCGCGGCAAGGCGGTGGTCACCAAGCGGGTGATGACGTTGCAGGTGGACGGCCAGGAGCTCGAGCAAATCGGCATTCCCTGTCACTGGGGCTTCGAGGGCAGCACCCGCAAGGGTTTCCTGGCCAACACCCTCAGCCCCGGCATCGGTGATGCCAACGCGCAGACGCCGGAATTCAAGGCCTTCCTGGTCAACGTCGAGAAGGTTTGAGGGAGCACACCATGTCCATGCAATCACAAGACATCATCCAGCGCTCCGCCACCTCCGCGCTGACGCCCGCGCCGCAGGTGCGCGACCACAAGCTCGAAGTGGCCAAGCTCATCGACGTCACCACCTGTATCGGCTGCAAGGCCTGCCAGGTGGCCTGTTCGGAGTGGAACGACATCCGCGACGAGGTCGGGATCAACTTCGGCGTCTACGACAACCCGGCCGACCTCTCGGCCAAGACCTGGACGCTGATGCGCTTCACCGAGCACGAGGAGGACGGCCGTCTGCAGTGGCTGATCCGCAAGGACGGCTGCATGCACTGCGCCGATCCGGGCTGTCTCAAGGCCTGTCCGGCGCCGGGCGCGATCATCCAGTACGCCAACGGCATCGTCGATTTCATCTCCGACAAGTGCATCGGCTGCGGCTACTGCATCGCCGGCTGTCCGTTCAACATCCCGCGCATCAACAAGGACGACAACAAGGCCTACAAATGCACCTTGTGCTCCGACCGTGTCGCGGTCGGGCAGGCGCCGTCGTGCGTCAAGAGCTGTCCGACCGGTGCGATCCAGTTCGGCACCAAGGAAGACATGAAGCAGTTCGCGTCCGAGCGCATCGTCGACCTCAAGTCGCGCGGTTTCGACAACGCCGGCCTGTACGACCCCGAAGGCGTGGGCGGCACCCATGTGATGTACGTGCTGCACCATGCCGACCAGCCGTCGCTGTACGCCGGCCTGCCGGAAAACCCGATGATCGCGGCGACCGTCAACCTGTGGAAGGGCTTGCTCAAGCCGCTGGCCACCGTCGGCATCGCCGCCGCCGGGCTGTTCGGCTTCTTCCACTACATCACCGTCGGCCCCAACCGCGCCGACGACGAGGAAGAGGCCCACGACGAGAACGAAACGGAGGTGACCAAATGACGGACAAGAAAGAAAAGCTGATCCAGCGCTACTCCGCCGGCGAGCGCATCAACCACTGGATCGTCGCCTGGTGTTTCATCCTGCTGGCGATCTCGGGGCTGGCGTTCTTCTACCCGGCCTTCTTCTGGCTCACCGGGGTGTTCGGCACGCCGCAACTGGCGCGCATCCTGCACCCGTTCATCGGCGTGGTGATGTTCTTAGCCTTCGCCCGCCAGTTCTTCCGCTACTGGCATCACAACTTCATCGACAAGGAAGACGTGAAGTGGATGAAGGCGGTCGGTGAGGTCATGAAGGGCAACGAGGTCGGCGACATCGGTCGCTACAACGGCGGGCAGAAAGGCATGTTCTGGCTGATGTGCGTCTGCATGGCGATGCTGCTGGTCACCGGTCTGATCGCTTGGCGCGAGTATTTCGCCGGCTACTTCCCGATCGAGGTGGTGCGCCTGGCGCTGCTGCTGCATGCCGCCAGCGCGATCATGCTGATCGCCGGCATCATCGTGCACGTCTATGCCGCGCTGTGGGTCAAGGGCACGATCCGTGCGATGGTGGAGGGCGTCGTCACCCATGCCTGGGCGAAGAAGCACCACCCGCGCTGGTACCGTGAAATGACCGGCCGCGATTGACCGGCAGTCACCGATCCACCTTGCCGGGGCCTGCGCCCATGCTGCCGATGCCTGCCTGTCCGCTGCCGGCCGAGTCCGACTTCGATCCGGCCGACTGGCCGACCGCGCGCAGCCTGCCGGTCAGCCGCGTCGCGGTGGGGCGGGGGGCGTGCGAGGATGTGGATGAGGTGGTCGAGGAAGTGCCGGTGGCGCTGGTGTTCAACGGCATCTCGCATGCGGTGATGCTCGCGTCGCCGGCGGATCTCGAAGACTTCGCACTCGGTTTCGCGTTGAGCGAGAGCATCGTCGCCGATGCCGCCGAAGTGTTCGACCGCGAGGTGTTCGCGCGGGCCGCCGGGCTGGAGGTGAGGCTGGAGATCGCCGCGCGGCGCTTTCTCGAACTCAAGGCGCGCCGCCGCGCGCTGGTCGGGCGTACCGGCTGCGGCCTCTGCGGTGTCGATAGCCTGGCCGAGTTCGAACGTGCCTTGCCGGTGCTGCCCGGCGGGCTGCGCGTCGCGGTCGACGCGGTGCGGCAGGCGCTGGCGGGCCTGGAAGGCCGGCAGCCGCTGCGTGCGCGCACCGGCGCCGTCCATGCCGCGGCCTGGGTGGATGGCGCCGGGCGCATCGTCGCGGTGCGCGAGGACGTCGGCCGCCACAACGCGCTCGACAAGCTGATCGGCTGGCGAGCCACGCGCCTCGCCGCCCGCGATGCCGCCGCCCACGGCGTGCATGACGGCTTCGCGCTGGTGTCCAGCCGCGCCAGCTACGAAATGGTGCAGAAAGCCGCCCGTGCCGGCATCGGCGGCCTGATCGCGGTCTCGGCGCCCACCGCGATGGCCTGCCGCCTCGCCGAGCAGAGCGGCCTGATCCTGGCCGGCTTCGCCCGCGGCGAGCGCCTGGTGGCCTATGCCAACGCGGACCGTCTGATCGCCTGAACGCGGCCTGGCCCGTGCCTGCCGAAGCGTTCGGCGGGCGTGCCGGATTGCGCGCGGCACGAATGCTGCATCGCACCGAAAGACCGCATAAAGGAGTAGAATTTCCGTGATTTCAAGCCGCCAGCACGTTCCGATGGTTCAAACTGGCGTTTTTTCCATTTGAGCTCACGGATTCATCCACGCAGATGGCAGCCTACATCACCGAGAAAGTACTCACCGTTCATCACTGGAACGAAACCCTGTTTTCCTTCACCACCACGCGCGACCGCTCGATTCGCTTCGAGAACGGGCAGTTCGTGATGATCGGCCTCGAGGTGGATGGCCGCCCGCTGACCCGGGCCTATTCGATCGCCAGCGCGAACTACGAGGAAACGCTTGAATTCTTCAGCATCAAGGTGCAGAACGGCCCGCTCACCTCGCGCCTGCAGCATCTCCAGCCGGGCGACCCCCTGCTCGTTTCGCGCAAGCCGACCGGCACCCTGCTGCTGTCCGATCTGCTGCCGGGCAAGAACCTGTATCTGTTCTCGACCGGTACCGGCATGGCGGCCTTCATGAGCGTGATCCGCGATCTGGATCTCTACGACCGCTTCGACAAGGTGGTGCTGGTCCACGGCGTGCGCTACGTCAGCGAACTGGCCTACCATGACTTCATCACCAAGGAGCTGCCGCATCACGAGTTTCTCGGCGAGGCCATTTCCGAGAAGCTGATCTACTACCCGACCGTGACCCGCGAGCCGTATCGCAACCAGGGCCGGCTGACCGACCTGGTGGAGTCCGGCAAGCTGTTCGAGGACATCGGCCTGCCGCCCCTCGATCCGGCGACCGACCGGGCGATGATCTGCGGCAGCGCCGCGATGCTGAAGGATTGCCGGGCGATGCTGGACAAGCGTGGCTTCCGCATGTCCAAGCGCATCGGCGACGTGGCGGACTACGTCATCGAGCACGCCTTCATCGAGAAGTGAGCATTGCCCGCCCGCCTGGAGCCGCGCGCGGCGGCCCCGGGCGAGTGCGCAAGATCGGCGACGTCGTTGCGGTGCGCAATCCGGCCGGTCGTGCCGCAGGTCAGAACGCCGCGTCTTCCGCTTCGAGATAGGCCAGCGAGCAGAATTTGCCGATGTTGGCGTTGAAGCCGATGGTGCCGGGGCGAGTCTGCACCACCTTGGGATGGACGAGCGCCAGCGCCTTGGCCTGTTCCGGACCGGCAGCGTCCTTGGCGGCGGCCATGGCGCTTTCCCAGATGCCTTCGAACAGGGTCCGGTTCCAGCGCACCTGATCTTCGTTGGGCTCGCCGTGGCCCGACAGCCATAGCTGCGTGCGGGTGTTGGCCACGATCTTTTCCATGTGCCGGATGGCGCCGTCGAACGAACCGTCCTCCATGTTGGAGATGCGGCGGTTGCCGGCCACGTCGCCGATCATGGTGACGCCCTCGCCCACCACCTCGATGCTCAGGTCGAATGGCGTGTGGCAGGTGTCGTAGTGGTGAGCCCTGAGCGTGATTTCGCCGAAGGCCAGTTCGTCGCCATGGCGGAGGTCACGGTTGGGAATCACGGCGCGGGTGCCCGCCACCGCGCCGTTGGTCCAGTGCATCATGCGCGACACCCACTCTTTGCCCAATTCACCCGCCACCCCTTCGCGGCAGCCGGGCAGGGCATAGATGGGCAGGTCTGTGCCGTAGGCCTCGACGAAGGCCTGGTTGCCCATCCAATGGTCGCCGTGCCAGTGGGAGTTGATGACCGCGATCACCGGTTTGGGCGTCACGGTGCCGATCTGCCGGATCAGCATCTCGCCGATCTGCACCGAGCCGCCCGTGTCGTATACCACCACGCCCTCGCGCGTCACGACGAAGTAGGCGTTGGTGAACAGTCCCAGGCTTTCCTCGGTGGGCAGGGATTCGCGCGCAATCACCCCCCAGACATGCGGGCTGAACTGCCGGGCCGGCAGGTCGGGCACGGCCGGCCCCTTTTTGGCGTGGTCTTGCGCCAGCGTCGCCCGGGTGGGCAGGCCGCCGAGCGCCGCCAGGCTGGCCGCGCCCAGCAGGAAGCGACGGCGGGCCGGTGTGGTGGCGTGGTGCTTGAGGTTCATTGATTGCGCTCCTGGTTGACGGGTGACTCGGGCACCAGCAAAAAGGCCACGATGTCGGCTACCTGTTGCGGGGTGAGAAGGCGCGTCGCGCCGCCGTATCGCGGCATCAGCGAACACGGGTTCATCGATTTGGCGTTGAAGATCTTGTCGTAGGTGTACTTGACGACTTCCGGGGACAGGCCGCGCAGCTTGCCGTAGCCCACGAGCGGCGGACCCATGTTGCCGGCTTGCGGAAAATTCGGATTGATGGCGTGGCAGGCGTAGCAGTTGGCGCCGTTGGCCGCGCGCGGATCGTCGGCGTCGTCGAAGCCGGGCACGCCGATGCGTCCGCCGTGAGTCAGTTCGGCCCAGTCCTTGCCCTTCTTCCAGTCGCCGAGCAGCTGTCCGCCGGGCGGGTAAGCGATCGCCGCCTGCTCGCGCTGCAGGATGACCGCGGTTTCCAGATCGGAAGGGCGGTCCCGGGTCTGGTTGCACACCGCCAGCGTGGGATCGTTCACGCGGGCGAATTCCTCCGGATGATTGAGATGGAAGCTGGCCCTGGCCGCGGCCTGGAAGTCGGGTTCGCCGATCGCGGGCAGGGCCGGTTCCATGGCGATGGCCCGGGTACAGGTAAACAGCAGGAAGCCCGCGGCGGCGAGCGCCGCCAGCGGGATGCGTCGTGAAGAGCGTTTCATCGGGAGCTCCTCAGGCGCGAGGCTTGATGCCGGGAACGGCGATCGGTTCCCGGCTCTCTTCGGCCTGCTTGAGCTGGAAGAGGGTCAGCGCCGCGTCCAGTTCGGAACCGGTCTTCAGCCACGGCAGGCGCATGGCCAGCACACAGCGCTGGGTGCGCCACCACCAGGTGCGCACATTGCCGTCCTTCAGCACATAGGCGGGAAATGCCGCCGTAACCTTGCCCGCGGTGTGCGGGTCCACCAGCACCGGCAGATCCACGCCCCGCAAAACCTTGCCCGCTTCCCCGTGGCAGTTGGCACAGGACAGATCCATCGTGCCCATGCGCCGGTTGAAGGTGTACTGCCCCAAGGCGTAGGCCCGCCGCTCGGCCGGGTGCGCGAGCGGTATGCGGAACGGCATGCCGTTGGATTGGGCGGCGACATAGGCAGTCAGCTCGGTCAGCTCGTTCCTGTCGCTGTTCTCCTCGGCGGCATTGAGGTAATGCGGCCCGAGGATGTCCTGTTCGTCGAACCCCTGCAGCCGGACCATGCACGTGACCAGCCGGCCCTCCAGCGTTTCGACGCGCCCGGAGTCGGCGAAGTAACGCGGCATCTGGGCGTAGGCTCCGTCGAGCACGCCGGGCCCGAGGCCAAAGTCGCAGGCGGCGAGTGACTGCCGTTTCGGGCCCCGCGGCTCGTGAAACAAGGCTTTGCCGGCGTCCACCCAGAACTCGCCGGGGTTGTCCTCGGCCATCATGTCCCGGAATGCCGTGAACCTGTCGTCCTGAGCATGGGCGGGCGCTATCGTCGTCGCCACCCACAGCGCGAGCGTCGTCATGGATTTCGCCGGTGAACAGTGTCCGGACTCATCGGTCTTCACATTCGTCTCCTCGTCGGGTGATCAATAAGCAAATTCTTATGATTGCTAATATAGCACCTCGATATCTATACAAAAAGATATCGATGGGAGATTGTGCACCTCAAAGGGACTCGCCATCCCTCCATGCGCTGCTTTGGCAGGGCGGGGGGATCGAAGGGGATCAAGCCCGCCGCCATCCGGCCGGGGTCAGCGCTCAGTCGTCAGAAGCACGCGGCTCCAGAGCACTGGGCGCCATCAGGGTCAGCATTTCGGCGACGTGATCGCCGATGGCCTGCTGCGCCGCCAGTTCCATGCGGCGATAGAGGTCGAGCACCCGCTCGCCGGCCGGCGTGAGGTGGGCGCCGCCGCCGGTTCGGCCGCCCCGCTGTTTTTCGACGAGCGGCTCCTTGAAATCCCGGTTCATCGACGCTACCAGCGACCACACCCGCTGGTAGCTCATGCCCAGGCGCCGGCCCGATTCGGCGATCGACCCGGAATCCGCAATGCCCTGCAGCACGTCAGCCTTGCCCGGGCCGATCGCCCGTGCGTGCTTGATGCGCAACCGGAACTGCGTCTGGCATTCCAGCGGAGACGGGTAGGGATTCAGGCGGGGTTTCATTGCGCGCTCGGGGGACGAAGAATGGGGGTCGGCGGCCCTGCGGGTTTCCGGGGCAAGCTCGATGCTTCGGAGAGTATGTTGGACCCCCGGCGGCGCCGTCAATGAGCGGGTTTCGGTCTTCCAGGATCGTCGCGGTAGCCGGGCGATGGATACGAGATATACAAGAGTATATAAAAAATGGATATGAAGACTGCGCGCCTGACCACCCTGGCAGTCCCGAGCTATGCCTGAAATGGCAGGCTCTGAAGCGACGAGGGGTTTCTTGTTTCTGATTTCGTTGTGTAGTATTGGATACAACGAAATTCTGAACAGGAGCGGGACCATGCTTACGAAATTCTTCTCCGGCAGTTTCATCCCCGCCGTGGTCGCCAGCCTGATGCTCGTCGCGTGTGGCAGCAGTGGCAATGACGATCCGGTCGTGCGTCTGGGCGGGGCACTGGACAGGCCGGCCGAGCTGAGTGCCGGGGCGCTGGCCGAACGTCCCGCGGTCACGCAGACCGTCGCCTTTCTCAGCGGCAGTGGCATGCAGCAGCGCACCTATACCGGCGCCGATCTGTGGAGCCTGCTCACGGACCTGGGCATCCAGATCGATCCAAGCGCCAGAAACGACACCTTGAACCGCTACGTCCTGGCCACCGGCGCCGACGGCTACCGTGTGGTGTTCGGCCTCGGCGAGCTGGATCCGCGCCTGGGCAACAAGGGCAGCATCCTGGCCTATGCCGAGACCAGGGATGGCGTGAGCGGCCCGATCGCCGACGAGGATGGTCCCTTCCGGGGCACGGCCCCCGGGGACGTGCGCGGGGGCCGCCATGTCTCGCAACTGGTGCGGCTCGATGTGTTTCCTTCGGGTTCAACGCTGGCCGCCAGCGGCGGCGGGCCGTCTTCCGGCTTCACGGTATCGGGCGCGGTCGGCGCGCCGGCCGATTTCGACCTTGAGGCGCTGCGGGCCTTGCCCGCCACGACGGTCACCGTCGGCACCGATCAGTACACCGGCGTTGCGCTGTGGACCCTGCTCGACGGCCTGGCGCTGACGAGCGACGCCAGTATCAAGAATCCGCTGCTGAGCATGTATGCCGTGGCCACCGGTAGCGACGGCTACAAGGCGATCGTCTCGATCGGCGAGATCCATCCGAGCTTTGGCAACGCCCGGGCCGTCGTCGCGTATCAGATCAACGGCAGTCCGCTCGATCGCAATGGCATGGCGCGTCTCGTCATGCCGGACGACCAGGCGGGCAGCCGGCGGGTTTCCAACCTGATCGGGATCGAAGTCTTCGCGGCGCCGGCCGCGCCCTGAGCCAAGCGCCGCCGGTTCGTCAGTCGCGCAAGAAATCTCCGAAGACCCTGGCGAACAGCAGCGGCTGTTCCAGGTTCATCGAATGTCCGACGTAGGGGAACACTTCCAGGCGCGCATTCGGCAGCTTCTGCACCATCGCGTCCATGTGCTCGCGGGGAATCCAGTAATCCATCTTGCCGTACAGGATCAGGTGTTCGTGCGTCATGGCCGGCATCTGCGCCGCCAGCGCGCCGGACTCCCATTCCAGGCCGAGATTGTGCGGCGTGCCGAACCAGATGCCGTCCGAGAGCACGCGGGTGCGGTCGATGATCTTGGCGAAGAGTTCGCGCTGGGCGACGCTCGTGGCTTCGGCGAATTGTGGCATCTGGCCGGCGACCAGGGTTTCGGGGCGGAACAGGGTCGGGGCGGCGCTGGCCAAGCCGGCGAAGCAGACGTCGCGGTCGGTTTTCATCGCGGTGAGCACGCCGATCTGACCCGCGCCCAGCTGCAGGCCCAGCGGGCTGACCGGGTCGAGCATCAAGACCTTGGAGAAGCGCCCCGGTGCCATCGTGAGCATGTGGGAGGCGATGATGCCGCCGGTCGAATGACCATATAGATGACACTGCCCGATGCCCAGCGCGTCGAGCAGCGCGATGTGGTCGCGGGCATGCACCGCCATCGTGTAATTCGAATAGTCAGGGGTGGGATCGGGCTTGTCGGAATCGCCGCAACCACGCCATTCGGCGGCGATCACCCGGATATTGGCCGGCAGCAGCGGCATCGCCAGGTCGAGCCAGTTGGCGCAGCCGAGGTTGCCGTGGATCGCCAGCACCACGTTGTCGCCGGTGCCGTGTTCGATATAGTTGAGCGATAATTCTCCGACCTGGATGCGCGGCATGCCTGTGTCCCCTCTCGATTGTCCGCATGAGTATTCGATACGCTTGCGCCGCAGTATCCCCGCGCTTCAAATGCGCGTCAATTGCCTGCGGCGGTGCGCGCCGGCGGAGTCGTGGTACGCTCGCACGGCGTGGCGACGGCGGTCCTGAGCGCGGCGCGCCTGCATTTTCGGCCCATCGATTCGACCTGGCCGGCTGAGTGAATCCTGTCTATGACTTCCGATCTGGTGATGGTGCTGCTGCTGTTGGGCGCGGCGATCCTGATGTTCGCGCTCAATCGGCCCCGTGTCGACGCGGTCGCGTTGATCATGCTGGTATTGCTGCCCTTTACCGGGGTGGTGAGCATGGACGAGGCGCTGGCGGGGTTCGCCAATTCCAGCATCGTGCTGATCGCCGCCATGTTCGTGTTGGGCGAGGGGCTCGCACGCACCGGCATCGCAAAGCGCCTGGGTGACTGGCTGGCGTTGAAAGGGGGCAGCGGCGAGTTGCGCCTGCTGGCGACCCTGATGCTGGCGGTGGGTAGCCTGGGGGCGCTGATGAGTTCGACTGGCGTGGTCGCGATCTTCATTCCGGTGGTGTTGCGGATCGCGGCGCGCACCGGGGTGCAGGCACGCATGCTGATGATGCCGATGGCGTTCGCCGGGCTGGTGAGCGGCATGATGACGCTGGTGGCGACCTCGCCCAATCTCGTGGTCAACCAGGAGCTGATCCGGCTGGGGACCGACGGCTTCGGTTTTTTCGCGTTCACGCCTTTCGGCGTGCCGGTGCTGTTGCTGGGGATCGCCTACATGGCGGTCGCGCGCCGCTGGCTGCGCGAAGAGGTCGATCCTGAAAAGGCCGTCCGGGCGCGGCCGCGCATGGCGGACTGGGTCGAGAAGTACGAGCTCGCCGGGCGCGAACACAAGCTGCGGATCCGGCCGAACTCGCCGCTGGTCGGGCGCACCCTCGGGTCCTTGCGGATCGAGGAGGTGGCACCCGATGCGCTGGTGATCGCCATCGAGCGCAACGAGCGCTTCTACAAGGACGTGCTGCGCCCGCGCCCCAAGACCGAATTGCGCGCCTACGACGTGCTGCTCCTCGACGCGGTGCCCGATGCGCACGATGTCGACGCGATCTGCGCGCAGTATGGGCTGGACGCGATGCCGATCGCGAGTCCGTATTTCGCCGATCAGTCGCACGAGGTCGGGATGGTCGAGGTGATGATTCCCGGCGATTCGCGCTTCGCCGGCAAGACGATTGCCCAGGTGCGCCTGCGCGACCGCTACGAGCTGACGGTGGTCGGGCTCAAGTGCAGCAGCAAGCGCAAGCCCGAGCAGAAGCTGTCCGAGCAGGTGCTCAAGACCGGCGACACCTTGTTGCTGGTCGGCCCCTGGAAGACCCTGCGCACGCTCCAGGACGAGAACAGCGACCTGCTGCTGCTGCACATGCCGGCCGAGTTCGACGAAGTGCTGCCGGCGGCCAAGCGGGCGCCCTTCGCCCTGGCGGCATTCGGCCTGACGGTCGGGCTGATGGTCACCGGGATACTGCCCAATGTGCAGGCGGCCCTGATCGGCTGCCTGCTGATGGGTTTGTTCAAGTGCATCGACCTCGACAAGGCCTATCGTGCGATCCAGTGGAAGACGGTGATCATGATCGTCGGCATGATGCCGTTCGCGCTGGCACTGGAGCGCACCGGCGGTGTCGATCTGGCGGCGCGCGCCTTGATCGCCGTGGTGGGCGACGCCGGCCCGCATGCGATCCTGGCCTGCCTGTTCGCGATCACGGTGCTGATGGGCATGTTCGTGGTCAATACCGCCAACGCGGTGCTGATGGCGCCGGTGGCGCTCGCGGTCGCCAAATCCCTCGAAGCCTCGCCCTTCCCGTTCGCGATGATCGTCGCGCTGGCGGCCTCGGCGGCGTTCATGACGCCGGTGTCGCCGGTCAACATCCTGGTGATCACCGCCGGCGGCTACCGTTTCATCGACTTCGTGAAGATCGGCCTGCCGTTCACGCTGATCGCGATGCTCGTGAGCGTGCTGCTGGTGCCGGTGCTCATGCCGTTCTAGCCGAGGCCCGGCGCGGGCGCTCGGGTGCGATGGTTGGGCCGCCGCGATTGCGCTACGATGGCTGACCCCGGATGCATGTTCGAGCGAGCCGGGGCGTGGCCGGGCTGCGGGCGGCGCCGGCATTTTTGATCAATCGGCGAAGGGGCGCGAGATGGACTGGCGGCGGGCGTGGGGGGTGTTGGTGTTGGTGTCGGCGTTGTCGGTCGGGTGCGCCGACCGGTCCGAGCCGGAGCCGCCGGCCGTGGCGCCGGCGCCGGCTGCCGCGGTGGCTGTGGTGCCGGGCCGCGATGCCGAATCCCTGGCCCTGCTCAAGCGCCGCCACGCAGGCGAAGCGCTCGCGGTGGTCGATGTTTCCGAGCGCGAGATCGACGGTGCCGGCGTGCTGGTGATCGCGTTTTCGCTGCCGCTCGATCCCGAGCAGCCGCTCGACGCGGTGTTGAGTGTGAGCGATGCCAAGACCGGGCGGCTGGAAGGTGGCTGGATGCTCGCCGACAATCTCAAGGAGGTGCATCGCCGCCATCTCGAGCCGCAGCGCGTGCTGTCGGTCAACATCGAGGCCGGCATCCGCAGCATCGCCGGCGTGCCGCTGGGCACGCTGCAGACCCACACCTTCGAAACCCGCGACCAGCCGGCTTCGGTAGGCTTTGCCAGTCGTGGCTCGCTGCTGCCGTCGCGCCTGGCCGACGGCCTGCCGGTAGTCGCGCTCAACGTCAACAAGATCGACGTGGAGTTCTTTCGGATTCGGCCCGAGCGGTTGCACGGCTTCCTGGCCGAATGGGGCCGACAGGCGGCGATGGAAATCTGGCAACTCACCGACCTGCCCGCCAGCGCCGACCTGGTCTATACCGGTCAGTTCGCGCTCGATCCGCCGCCCAATACCCGCGAACGGCTGGTGCTGCCGCTCGAAGGCATCGCGCCGCTCGAGGCGCCCGGCGTGTATGTGGCGGTGATGCGCGCGAGCGGCGCGTTCGACTACAGCCTGCCGGTGACGGTGTTCACCCGCAGCGACATCGGCCTGTCGCTGCGTCGCAGCGCCACCGGTATCGATGCCTTCGTCCAGTCGCTGGAAGACGGACGGGCGCTGGCCGGCGTCGAGGTCGAACTGGCCGATGGCAAGGGCCTGCGCCTGGGCCGTGGCAGCAGCGGCGCGGACGGCCATGTGCGGCTGCCCTTGCATGCCGAAGGCCGGATCGTGATCGCGACCCGGGCCAACGAAACCAGCCTGATCCGGCTGCAAGAGGCCGCGCTCGACCTGGCCGAGTTCCCGGTGGGCGGCGTACCGGCCCGGGCGCAGAACCTGTTCGTGTTCGGGCCGCGCGACCTCTACCGGCCTGGCGAGGTGGTGCCGGTGAACGCGTTGCTGCGCGATGCCGACGGCGGTGCGATCGCACCCCAGCCGATCCCGACGACCCTGGTGCGCCCGGATGGCGAGGAGGTGCGCAGCTTCGTCTGGCAGGCCGACGCCCAGGGTTTGTATCGATATCACTATCCGCTGGCGCAAGGCGCGCAGACCGGACGCTGGCGCATGCGCATGGATCTCGGCGGCGGTGCGCCGGTGGTGTATGAATTCCTGGTCGAGGACTTCCTGCCCGAACGGCTCGCGCTCGATCTCGCCGCGCGCGCCGACGCGCCGCTCGCGATGGACGACACCGCGGTGTTCGATGTGCAGGGGCGCTACCTGTATGGCGCGCCGGCGTCGGGCAACAAGCTCCTCGGGCAGTTGTTCGTCAAGCCGCTGCGCGAAGCGGTGGCGGCCCTGCCGGGATTCCAGTTCGGCGACATCGCCGAGCAGGATCTCAAGCGCAGCATCGAGCTCGAAGAGCGCTGGCTCGACGCGCAGGGCCAGGGCGATTGGGCAGTCGACAGCGAGTGGTCGGCGGCGCGCTCGCCGCTCGAACTGGTGTTGCAGGCCAGCGTGCAGGAATCCGGTGGGCGGCCGGTCACCCGCCGCGTGGCGGTGCCGGTGTGGCCCGCCGAGCGCCTGATCGGTATCAGGCCGCTGTTTCCGGGCGAACACACCGACGCCAACGCGCAGGCGCGCTTCGAGCTCGTCGTGAGTGACGCGGCCGGGCGACGCCAGGCGGTCCAGGGCGTCGAAGTGCGTCTGGTGCAGGAGCGGCGCGACTATTTCTGGCAGTTCTCGGCCGCCGACGGCTGGAACAGTCAATTCAATCAGCGCGACGTGGTGCTGTCCGCCGCCACCCATGACCTGGGCGCCGATGACCGCCTCGAGGTGGCGTTGCCGGTGGAGTGGGGCTGGTATCGCATCGAAGCGCAGGACCCGCAAACCGGGCGGCTGAGCAGCGTGCGCTTCTTCGCCGGCTACGACTGGCAGGAAAGCGCCGAGGGCGGCGACATCCGCCCCGACCAGGTGCGCCTGGCGCTGGACCGGCCGCGCTATGCCGCCGGCGATGTCGCGCGCATCACGGTCGAGCCCCCCGCCGCCGGCCAGGGCTACCTGATGGTGGAGTCGTCGGAAGGGCCGCTGTGGTGGCAAGCGATCAGCGTGCCGGCCGAGGGGGCAAGCTTTGACCTGCCGATCGCGGCCGACTGGGCGCGCCACGATCTGTATGTGAGCGCGCTGGTGGTGCGCCCGGGGGCGCGGGCTGCGCAGAGTGTGCCGCGCCGGGCGGTCGGCCTGCTGCACCTGCCGCTCGACCGCGAGGCCCGGCGGCTTGCGATCGCGCTCGAGGCACCCGAGCGGGTCCGCCCCGGGCGCAGCCTGCCGGTCAAGGTGGCGCTGCCCGGCGCGGCCGGAAAGCAGGTGCGGGTGATCGTGTCGGCGGTCGATGTGGGCATTCTCAACCTTACCAGTTTCAAGACGCCGGATCCGTTCGAGGCTTTCTTCGGCCGCAAGGGCTACGGCGTCGATCACCTCGACGTTTATGGCCAGTTGATCGAAGTCGGGCAGGCGCGGCGTGCCGGCCTCAACTTCGGCGGCGACGAGGACGGCGACCGTGGCGGACGTGCGCCGATCAGCTCGGTGACGCTGGTGGCGCTGCAGTCCGAGCCGGTCGAGCTCGATGCGGCCGGCGAAGCCACGGTGAACCTCGACATTCCGGAGTTCAACGGCGAGTTGCGCCTGATGGCGCAGGCCTGGGGCGACCGCGACTACGGCATGTCGGAGGGCAAGACGGTGGTGGTGGCGCCGCTGGTGGTCGAGATGGCGGCGCCGCGCTTCGTGGCCGGAGGCGACCACAGCCAGGTGGCGATCGACGTGACCAATCTCACCGATCGCGCCCAGGTGCTGGCGCCGCAGGTGAACATCGAAGGCCTGCTCGCGATGGGCGCCGAGGCGTCGGCAAGCGCCGTGGCCGCGCCCGCTGGTCTTGCGCTCGCACCGGGCGAACGCAAGACCTTGCGCCTGCAGCTGACCGGTCTGCCGGGTAGCGGCCAGGGCAGCGTGCGGGTCGTGCTCGAGGGGCTGGACCTGCCGGGCGAAGCGCTCGACCGTATCGAACGCAACTGGCAGATCGGGGTGCGCCCGGCTTGGCCGGCGCTGACCCGCGCATTCGCGGGCGCATTGCCGCCGGGCGACCAGAGCTGGTCGCTTGCCGCCCACACGCCGCTGCTGAACCAGTTGGAGGCGCGGCGGGTGCGGGTCAGCCTGTCGTCGCGGCCGCCGCTCGATCTGGCGGAGCACATTCGCGAACTCGTCGCCTATCCGTACGGCTGCGCCGAGCAGACCACCAGCGGTTTGTACCCGTCGCTGTACGCCCGGCCCGAGCTGCTGGCGGCGCTGGGCATTCGCGGCGAGGCGCCCGAACAGCGGCGCGCACGCATCGATCTGGGCATCGAGCGCCTGCTGGGCATGCAGCGCTTCAACGGCAGCTTCGGCCTGTGGAGCAGCGACAGCGACGAGGAATACTGGGTCAGCGTCTATGTGACCGATTTCCTGCTGCGCGCCGCCGAAGAGGGCTTCGCGGTGCCCGAAGCCGCGCTCGGGGCCGCGCGCGAACGCCTGCTCGCCTATCTCCAGAATCCTCAGCAGATCGAGCCGCACTACACCAACGATGTCGAGCGCTCGCGCTTCGCGGTTCAGGCCTATGCGGCCTATGTGCTCGCGCGCCACGGCCAGGCCCCGCTCGGCGCGCTGCGGCAGGTGTATGAGCGGCGCACGCACGCGCCTTCGGGGCTGGCGCTGGCGCAGCTCGGTGTCGCGCTCAAGCGCATGGGCGATGGCGAGCGCGCCGACGAACTGCTGCGTGCCGCGATCGTCAAGCCGCGCGGCGACCGGGTGTGGATTGCCGACTATGGCAGCGCGCTGCGCGATGCCGCCCTGTTGCTGGCCTTGCTCGAAGAGCACCAGCTCATGCCGCGCGAGCGCGAAGCGCTGTATCTCGGCCTCGCGGACACGCTGCGGGCACACGACTGGCTGTCCACCCAGGAACGCAACGCCTTGTTCATGGCCGGGCGCGGACTGCAGGTGCAGCCGGGGCTGATGTGGCGTGCGCGGCTGGATTCGGCACGCGAAACGGTGCTCGAGGATCGGGCCGACCGGGCGCTGCTGCTGGACGAAGCGGCGCTCGGCGACGACCTCACGCTCGCCAACTTGGGTGACGGCACGCTCTACCACCGCACCGTGGTGTCAGGCTATCCGCGCGTGGCGCTGCCGGCCGAGACCGGGCAGATCGAGATCGAACGGCGCCTCTTGCGGCTGGACGGCACGCCGGTCGAGGGTGCCGACCTGACCAGCGGCGAACTGGTGCTGGTGCATCTGGCGCTGCGGTCGAAGACGCGGGTGCACGATGCGCTGGTGATCAACCTGCTGCCGGCCGGTCTCGAGCTCGAGAACCAGCGCCTGGATCAGTCGGCGCGCCTGCCCGCGGCCGGTCCGGCGATCACCGAGTTGCTCGGCAAGCGCGCGCAGTTGCGGGTCGTGCACGAGGAATTCCTGGCCGATCGCTATATCGCGGCGATCGATCTGGATGCCGGGTCGCGTGCCGACCTGGCGTATCTGGCGCGGGCGGTCACCCCCGGCACCTACCGCGTGCCGCCGCCGCTGGTCGAGTCGATGTTCAATCCGTCGGTGCAGGGCCGCGGGGCGACACCCGCCGACTTGACGGTGAAGATGCGTTAGCGATGCGGCCCGGCTGGCGCCGGATCGGCGTTTGGGCGCTCCTCGCCGCGGTTGCGTTGCTGCTTGCCGTCGTGTCGGCCAATCGGCTGTGGCCCCTGACCCTGCCGGGCGACGACGGCGCGCGCATCGTGCTCGCGCATGACGGCACGCCGCTGTGGCGGTTTGCCGACCGCAACGGCGTGTGGCGTCACCCGGTAGGCGTGGACGAGGTTTCGCCGCTGTATCTCGAGGCCTTGCTCACCTACGAGGACCGCTGGTTCCGCCACCACTACGGCGTGAATCCGCTCGCGCTCGCGCGCGCCGCATGGCAGAACCTCGGCAGCGGGCGGATCGTGTCGGGCGGCAGCACCTTGTCGATGCAGGTCGCGCGCCTGCTGGATCCGCACCCGCGCACGCCCGCCGGCAAGCTGCGGCAGGTGTGGCGAACCCTGCAACTCGAGTGGACGCTGTCGAAGGACGAGATCCTCGCGCTCTACCTCGACCGGGCCCCGTTCGGCGGCACGCTGGAGGGCGTCGCCGCGGCGAGCTGGACGCTGCTGGGCAAGTCGCCCGCGCACCTCACCCATGCCGAGGCCGCGCTGCTGGTGGTGCTGCCCCAGGCGCCCAGCCGGCTGCGCCCGGACCGCCATCCCGAACGCGCCCGGGCGGCGCGCGACAAGGTGTTGCGGCGCATGCTCGACCAGGGCAAGTGGTCGGCCCGGGTGGTGCGCGAGGCGCTCGAAGAGCCGGTGATGCTGGCGCCGCGCGATCCACCCGGGCTCGCGCCGCTGCTGGCCCGGCGGGCCAGTGGCGTGCGCGGTGGCGCGCGCATCGTCACGACACTCGACGCGGTCTTGCAGCGCCGGATCGAGAACCTGTTGCCGGGGTGGCGCGCGCGCCTGCCGCCGCGCACGTCGCTGGCGGTGCTGGTGGCCGAACATGACACCATGGCGGTGCGGGCCTACGTCGGGTCGGTGGATTTCAACGACGACCAGCGGTTCGGCCATGTGGACATGGTGCGCGCGCTGCGTTCGCCCGGCTCGACGCTGAAGCCGTTTCTGACCGGGCTCGCGCTCGATGCCGGCCTGATCCACTCCGAATCGCTGTTGCAGGACGTGCCGCGTCCGCATTCGGACTACCGCCCGGGCAATTTCGCCGCCGGGTTTTCCGGCCCGGTTTCGGCCGCCGAGGCTCTGGCGCGTTCGCTCAACCTGCCGGCGGTGCAGTTGATCGAGGCCTACGGCGCGCGTCGCTTCGGCGCCGAACTGCAGCAGTCGGGCGTGGGGCTGGTGGTGCCGGGGGATGCGGTGCCGAGCCTCGCGGTGATTCTCGGGGGCGTCGGCACCCGTCTCGAGGACCTGGTGGCCGGCTATCGGGCCTTTGCCCAGGGGGGGCGGGTCGCGCCGGTGCGCTGGTTCGACGATGCGCCGCTGCAGGCGCGCCGGCTCATGTCGCCCGCGGCCGCGTGGGTCGTGCGCGAGACCCTGCTCGGGCGGCGCGCGTCCGGGCAGCCGTTGGGCATGGATGCCCCCGCCCAAGCCGCGCTCGCGTGGAAAACCGGCACCAGCTACGGCTTTCGCGATGCCTGGGCGATCGGCGTGGGGCCGCGCTACCTGATCGGGATCTGGGTCGGGCGGCCCGACGGCACGCCGGTGGCCGCCCAGTATGGGGTCGCGTCGGCCGCCCCGCTGCTGTTTCAGGTGCACGACCTGCTCACCCAGGGTGGTCGCGGCGAACGCAGCTGGGATGAGCCGGCGCCGGCCGGGGTCGCGGTGCGCGATATCTGCTGGCCCGGCGGCCAGCCCCTGCCGGCCGGCCATCCCGACTGCCGCCAGTCGCGGCGCGCCTGGGCGGTGGAGGGTGTCGTGCCGCCCACGCCGGGGCTCACCGGGCATCAGGCGGACGCGGCGCAGGCCTTCGTCTTCTGGACCGATGGCTCGGGTCTGCGGGTCGCGCCGGACTGCCCCGGCGCGCAGCGGCAGACGCTGCTGCTGTGGCCGGCGGCGCTCGAACCCTGGCTGGCTAAGCGCGAGCGGCGCGCGGCGCGTCTGCCCGCGCCGTCGCGGACCTGCCCGCCGCCGATCGACCGTCACGGCCTCGCGCCGCTGCGCATCGTCGGCGTGCGCGACGGCGACGGTCTGCGCCTGCCGGGCGCCCGCACCGGCCCGCTCACGCTGAGCCTGGTCAGTACCGGTGGCGAGGGCCGGCGCTGGTGGTTTCGCAACGGTGCGCGCGTCGCCGAGGCCACCGCCGACGAAGCGCTCGCGCAGCGCTTCGACGCGGCCGGCGAGCAGGAGATCAGCGTGGTCGACGAGGGGGGCCAGGTGGCGCGGGTGGGCTTTCGCGTGCTGGCGCCGTAGCCGGCACCCGCGGGCCGAGGCGTTTGCGCAACAACGGTGGCGGGTGGCCGGCCCGGCATTAGAATTGCGAACCGCCGCTGCCGTCGGCGGATCCGATCACTCATACCGGGATCATCCTCATCATGGCCGGAGTCAGCCTGCTCGCACTGTTGGACGACATCGCCACGATTCTCGACGACGTGGCGGCCATGACCAAGGTCGCGGCCAAGAAGACCGCCGGCGTGCTCGGCGACGACCTGGCGCTGAATGCCCAGCAGGTATCGGGCGTGCGCGCCGAGCGCGAGTTGCCGGTGGTCTGGGCGGTGGCGCTGGGCTCGATGCGCAACAAGGTGATCCTGGTGCCGGCGGCGCTCGCGATCAGCGCCTTCATGCCGTGGCTGATCACGCCGCTGTTGATGCTGGGTGGGCTCTACCTGTGTTTCGAGGGCGTCGAGAAGCTGGCCCACAAGTACCTGCACCGTGCGGAGGACGCCGCCGAGCATGCTCGGCGGCTCGAAGCGCTGGCCGATCCGGCGGTCGATCTGGTCGCGCTGGAGCGGGACAAGATCAAGGGGGCGATCCGCACCGACTTCGTGCTGTCGGCCGAGATCATCGTGATCGCGCTGGGGGTGGTCGCCGGCAAGGCCTTCGGCACCCAGGTGGCGGTGCTGGCGGGCATCGCGATCCTGATGACGGTGGGGGTTTACGGTCTGGTGGCCGGCATCGTCAAAATGGACGACCTGGGGCTCTATCTCATCGGCAAGGCGAACGCGCCGGCGCGTGCCTTCGGCCGCCTGCTGTTGCTGACCGCCCCGCGCCTGATGAAACTGCTGGCGGTGGTCGGCACCGCGGCCATGTTCATGGTGGGCGGTGGCATTCTCACCCACGGCATTCCGCCGGTGCATGGACTGATCGAGCACGCCGCCGTCGGGGCGGCGTCACTGCCGGCAGTGGGGGCGGTGTCGGCGGCGCTGCTGCCGACCTTGCTCGACATGATGTTCGGCATCGTCGCGGGCGCGCTGGCACTGCTGGCGTTGCAGGCCGCCGTCGCCGTCGGCCGGCGGTTCAGGGGCGGCGCTACGGCGCGGTGACGCGCCGCGCGGCACACCACCGGGGCGGTGTCGGTCCGATGCCGTCCGGGGTGGCGCTTGCCGGTCTCAATGCCCGCTCTTGCGGACGCTGCCGCGCTTCTTGGCACGCTCGCCGCGTCCGCCGCCCTTGCGCGCCGGGTCGGGGCTGTCGTCGGTCTGGTCCAGCCACAGCAAGGTGTCGGCATAGGTCATGAACTGGCGGAAGTAGTCCGGCGAGATGTCGCGCATCGCCGTGAGCGCCTGCAGCACCAGGAACTGCGAATTGAGCGGACCGGCGTTTTCCGGTGCCTGCGCGAGTGCTTGCGACAATTGCCGATCGACGCTCAGCCTGGACCAGGTGTCGCGGAAGTACGCCATGGCCTTCAGTTCGGGGCGCGCGTGGCCGGATGCCCCGGTGTCGCGGTCCTCCGATGCGTGCCAGCCGAGTGCGGCCACAAGCTCGGCCAGCGGATTCGTGCCGGCGCGCGCTTCGAGCCGCGCGATGAGGCGGCCCAGGCCGGCGAAATCACCGGCTTCGCGGCACTGTGCGAGCAGCGTGGCGGATGCCGGGAATTTCAGCGCCGCGTGCTCGGTGCTGGCGTCGGCTGCCTGCGCGGCACGCTCGAAGCGTTCGCCGAATGCCGCGAGGGCGTCGGCCAGCCGGCGCTCGAGCACGCCGGCGACGGTTTCGCGCTGGGTCGCCGCGCGCCGGGCCAGGGTCTCGATGAAGTGGAATCCGGCCGGATCGAAGCGTGCGGCGCCCCGCGCCCGCAGGGTTTCGATCGCCGTCGCGGCGTCGCGGTGCGGGCGTGCCGCCGCGGCGGTTTCAGCCACCGGACGAACCCACGCCGGCCCCGGCCGAGCGCGGCACCGGCGCCATTTCCACGCGCCGGTTGCGCGAGCGGCCTTCGGCGTCGGCATTCGACGCGACCGGCTGTTCGGGGCCGAAGGCCGCGGCGAAGATGGCCGCGGACGGAATGCCTTCCTCGATCAGGGCACGGGTCACGGTCAGCGCGCGCTCGGCCGACAGCGCCCAGTTGTCGGCGAAATGCCGATTGGACTCGTGTATCGGCTGGTCGTCGGTGAAGCCGCTTACCATCAGCATCTCGTCGCGGGTCGCGAGATAGGCGGCCAGCGGCGGCGCCAGGCTGGTGAGCAGAAGCCGACCCTCGGGCTGCAGTGCCGCCGAATTGAGTGCGAACAGCACGCTGCCGCTGATGCCGATGCGGCCGTCGGCGAGCGTCACCCGGCCGGTGGCGAGCGGCACCGCCAGGGCTTTTTCGAGTTCCTCGCGCCGTTGGGTCTCGGCCTGGCGTTTCTGGACTTCGGTTTCGAGGCTGGTCACCAGCTCGAGCTGAACGCCGAGCACGCCGACCAGGATCAGCACGAAAGCCCCCAGCAGGCCCGCCATCAGGTCGCCGAAAACCGCCCATGCCGGGGCGGAATGCTCGATACCGGCTTCGTTCTCGCGCATCGTCAGGCCTCGTCCGCGCGCGCCGCCGGCTTGCGGGAGAGCTGTTGCAGGTCTTCGACGATCTGCTTCTGCGACATGATCGAAAGATCGATGATCTCGCGCGCCTGCGCGACGTAATAGGCGAGCTGCTCGTCGCTGCGGGTCATGGATTTGCCCAGCGCGCCTTCGATGCCGTGCAGCGTCGTCATCAGCTTGTCGTTCGATTCGCTGAAGAGTCGCACCGCGAGGCCGAAGGCTTCGCCGAGGCTGGCGACCTCGACCGCGCCGCCGCCGATCTGGCCGGCGATGTCGGACAGCCGCGCCGACTCGGCCTCGACGCTTTCGGCAAAGCGGGCGCCGGCGCGCGCCAGCATCGCTGCCGAGGAGGTCACCAGAGTGTCGATGGCATCGCGCTGTTCGGTGGACGCGTGGTTGATCGCGGCCAGCAGCGTGCCCAGCGTTTCCATGATGCGGCTGCGTTCGGCCAGCAGCGCGTTGTCGCGCACCATGCTGGCGCTGAGTTCCTGGCGCAGCTCGGCGATCACTTCGGCGGCGGCCCGCGGCGCCTCGGCGGCGACCTGCATCAGGTGGGCGACTTCGGCGATGGTGCTGCTCGCGTTGGCCTTCGCATCGGCGCTGATGCCGCGGGCGGTGTCGCCCAGCGTCCGGCAGATCTGCTCCTGGCTGGCCAGGGCGCGTGCGCCGGCCTGCTCCCATTCGGTGCGCAGCGACACCGCCAGCGCTTCGAGGGCCTGGTGCATGCCGGCCAGGCGTGCCTGGTCGCCAGCCGCGAGATCCGCCTGCAGCGCCGCCTGGGCGGTGCCGATCTCGGCGACGAGCGCGGCCGAGCGCTGCGCAAAGGTGTCGGCGACGGACTCGAGCGCGCGGTGTGCCCGGGCACTCAGGTCCTCGTTGCTGCGTGCCTGCTCCGCCAGGGCGGCGCTCCAGGTGTCGGCGACCGTGGTCACGGCGCGGTCGAAGCGCGCCGACAGCCCGTCGAGCTGGATGCCGACGGTATCGGCCACGCGCGTGTGCAGCGCGGTCGTCTCGCGCGCGATCGCGCTCATCGTGGCCTCGACCGCCGGCTGGATGGTTTCGCCGGCGAGGCGCGCGCCGGCGCTCAGGCTGTGCTGCAGCGAGGCATCCACCGAGGTGGCCAGCGTGGTGAATGATGCATGGACGTCGTGGTGGAAGCGCGCCTGCCCGGCCAGCAGGCGCTCGTTGGATTCGTGCGCATGGTGCGCCATCTGGGTCATCATCGCTTCGAGCCGGGTGACCAGCTCGGGCAAGGCCGCCGCCTGCGCCTGCACGGCCTGGTAGGTTTCCTGGCGCTGGTGCGCGAGCGAGAAGCCGCGCAGGTCGGTGGCGATCCTGGCGTCCAGCGTCTGGCCCGCGTGCAGCCGCGCGCGACGGCACAGCGCCGACATCAGCCCCAGCATCGCCGAGGCGGCCACGCCGGCGACCGAGGTGCCGAAGGCGACCCCCAGCCCTTTCACCGGCGCGGCCAGCGCGGCGCGGATGGTGTGCAGATCGGTGGAGCTTTCGAGGGCCACGACCGCGCCTTTGAGCGTCACCACCATGCCGAGAAAGGTACCCAGCATGCCCAGCAGCACCAGCAGTCCGACCAGGTAGGGCGTCAGGGCCGGGCCGGGCAGGCCGACGTGCTCGCCTTCGATGCGCAGGCGCACCCGGTTTTGCAGCGACGCCGGCAGGCGGGCCAGCCATTCGTTCGGATCGGTCAGGCCGGGCGGGATCGCCGCGAGCGCGCGTGCGAGCGCGGCGGTGGCGCGATGAAAGCGGAGCAGCTCGACGGCGCCGGCCAGGTAGACGACCCCGATCAGCGCCGTCACGGCCAGCGCCAGCGGACTGGTGGCCACGTAGCCGCTGCCGATCCACGCAAGCACGGCCGCGCCGACGACGAATGCGATGATGTTGAAGAAAGTGTTCATTGTCAGCCCGTCATGTCGTTCTCAAGTGCCGCGATCAACCCGTCGACCGGCCGCAGCCGAAGCTCCAGCTCCGCCAGCAGCACGGTGCGCATCTCGGCGCAATACGCTGCCAGCCAGCCGTCCGGCTGCGGCGCCTGCCCGGGCGCGTCCACATTCGCCAAGTGTGCCGCGTTCAGGTGCTGGAAGCGTTTGCTCAGGCGCTGCGGCACGCTGGCGAGCAGGTTGCGTTCGCGCGCGGCCAAGGCTTGCTCCATGACCGCATCCAGCGCGGCGAGCCGCTTCAGCGCCGGGGAGCGGCGCGCCAGTGCGGTTCGCACGCTGGCGCGCAGGAGACCGATTTCGGCGCTCATTTCCCGTTGCCGGGCGAGATGATGGCGATGGTAGGGGGTGAAGTCGGCGCCGTCGGCGCCCGGCTCCGATACGGTCGTGTTTGCGCTGTCCGCGAGCGCGTTGCGTACCTGCTCGAACGCCGCGCGCAGTTCGGCGGATGTGCCGACCCTGGTTCGCAGCGGTGACGTCTGTTCCGTGCCCGGATTGAGCGCCGAGTAAAGCGACAACGCCTCGGAAAAACCCAGCCATTGACCGAGCTTGTCGGCAAACGACTGTTTCGATTCGGGAGTTTCTGCAACTGCCAGATCGGCGAGCGCCCGGACCAGGCCAGAATGATTGAAAACCGTACGCGACATCCCTTGCGCCCTATCGAAACCCGACGCTCGATCAGCGAAAAAGCGGCAAGGCTACTACAAACCGGGAGCCAGGTCAGCGTCGCCGAGCGCCGCCGGGTCGCGATCGTCGTGGCATGATGTGTCACCCACATTCTCGAAGCGCATCATCCCCATGAAAACCATCGGTCTCCTCGGCGGCATGAGCTGGGAATCCACCGTGCCGTATTACCGCCAGATCAACGAGGCCGTGAAGGCCAGGCTGGGCGGATTGCATTCGGCGAGAATCGTGCTGTACAGCGTCGATTTCGCCGGGATCGAGCGTCTGCAGCAGTGCGGCGACTGGGCGGCGGCCGGCGTGGTGCTGGCCGACGCGGCGCGGGCGCTGGAGCGTGCCGGCGCCGATTTCATCGTGCTGTGCACCAACACCATGCACAAGGTGGCACCGGCCATCGAAGCGGCGGTGGGAATCCCGCTGTTGCACATCGCCGACCCGACGGCAGCCGCGATCCGCGCGGCGGGCTTGCGCCGGGTCGGCCTGCTCGGTACACGCTTCACGATGGAGCAGGCCTTTTATCGCGACCGCCTGGCCGGGCATCACGGCATCGAGGTGCTGGTGCCCGAAGCGGCCGACCGCGACGTGGTGCATCGCGTGATTTACGAGGAGCTTTGTCTGGGCCGCGTCGAAGAGGCTTCACGCAAGGCTTATCGCGACACGATGCAGCGCCTGGTGGCGCGCGGTGCGCAGGCGGTCATCCTGGGGTGCACCGAGATCGGCCTGCTGGTCGGGCCGCAGGACGCAAGCGTGCCGCTGTTCGATACCACCGCAATCCATGCCGGCGCGGCGGCGGAGGCCGCGCTGGCCGGATGACCGGTTTGACGGGTCGGGTAGTGCTTGCCCTGCGCACGGATCTGCTGCAATCTTCGCCACTCAGTCGCGCATCGAAGACGCGACCCGCACCCCCTTCACTCGCACCCCCTGAACAACGGAGACATCCATGAGCACAGTTACCCTCGGCGGCAACCCAATCGAAGTCGCTGGCAACTTTCCCAAGGTGGGCGATGCCGCACCGGCCTTTTCGCTGGTTGCGACCGATCTGGCGGACGTGACGCTGGCCGCCTACGCGGGCAAGCGCAAGGTTCTCAATATCGTTCCCAGCCTCGACACCCCGACCTGCCAGACCTCGACCCGCAAGTTCAACGCCGAAGCCGGCGCGCTCGCGAACACGGTGGTGCTGGTGGTCTCGGCCGACCTGCCGTTCGCGATGAAGCGTTTCTGCGAAACCGAAGGGCTCGCCAACGTGGTCAGCCTGTCGACCCTGCGCGGGCGCGCGTTCCTCAAGGACTACGGTGTCGAGATCGCCTCGGGCCCGCTGGTGGGGCTTGCCGCGCGCGCCGTGGTCGTGCTCGACGAGAACGACAAGGTGATCCACGCGCAGCGGGTGTCCGAGATCAAGGACGAACCCGACTACGCCGCCGCGCTGGCGGCGCTGAAGTAAGCCGCGTCATCGTCCGCGCGCGCAAGTCTCGTCGCGGCCTGTTCGGCACACGGCCCGCTCAGGTCTCGACGTAGTTGCGTGCGTAGCGCCGGCCAAGGCTGGTCAGAATCTCGTAGCCGATCGTGCCGGCGCGGGCCGCGATCGCGTCGACGCCGTCGAGCGGGCCGGCAAGGTCGATCAGCCCACCCTCGGCGAGCCGCGCTTCGGCCACATCGGTGACATCGATCGTGATCGTGTCCATCGACACATTGCCGACCACGGGGAGCGCGACGCCCTCGAAACTGGCCCGGCCGCGATTACCCAGGCTGCGCAGGTAGCCGTCGGCATAACCCACCGCGACCGTCGCGATGCGCGTGTGCCGTTGCGCAGTCCAGGTATGGGAATAGCCGACCGGCGTGCCGGCGTCGATCGTGCGTGTCTGCAGCACCTTGCCCTGAAGCTTGATCACCGCGCGCAGCGGATTGGCTTGCCCGGCTACCGGCGCGACGCCGTAGAGCGCGGCGCCGGGGCGTGCCAGGTCGAAATGAAAGTCGCCGCCGAGAAAGATTCCCGAAGAGTTCGCAAGGCTCGCCTTGGCCGGCGGAAGGCGCCGCAAGGCAGCTCGGAAACGCTCCAGTTGTACCCGGTTGGCCGGGTTGCCCTGATCCTCGGCGCTGGCGAGATGGCTCATGATGAACCTGAGATCCAGGCCTTGCAGCGCATCCGGGGTGCTGGCGACGGTGTCGAGTTCGTCCGCCGCCAAACCCAGCCGTGCCATGCCGGAGTCGACCTGCAGGATCGCCGGCAAGCGCTTGCCCAGGCCGTTCGCCAGGCCGCGCCAGGCGCCGAGCTGGGGCAGGCTGTTGAGCACCGGCACGAGGCCGTGAACCACGCATTCGAGTTCCGCGCCAGGATGGGGGCCGTGCAGCACGTAAATGCTGGCGTCGACGGGCAGCGCGGGGCGAAGGTCGATGCCCTCACCCACATGCGCGACGAAGAAATGCCGACAGCCGGCGTGGTACAGGGCCGGCGCGACGCGCGCCGCGCCCAGGCCGTAGGCGTCGGCCTTGACCACGGCGCCACACACCGCGCCGGCGAGCCTACCCCCGAGGGCGCGCCAGTTGTCGCAGATGGCGCCCAGGTCGATCGTCAGCACGGCACCGGCATTGGTCAGATTGCGAGAGGACATGGTGTTCACTTTCTAAGGATTGAGGTGCATGTCGCAGGCCGGTGTCGATGCGTACGGCCGGTTGCCGCGCGCCGTCGCGCAAGCAGGCCCGGCGCCAGGTCGTGTTCGCCGAGCGATAGCGATTAGCGTGCCAGCATCAGAAAGTTTTTGTAAACAGATTCTTATTGGGCCGATGACGACACTGCGGGGCGTTTTGTATCGAACGCGTTACGGTCGGGCCGGCGCAGAGACCTCGCCGTCACGAATTCCATAGCCATATCAATGGATTGAATGCATTGTAGCGAAATCGATACGGTGTATTGATTCTGCTACGGATGGGTCGGTGGATTCGATGCGGCGGGGGGCTGCCCACCGTGCGGCGAGCGGCACGGTGCCGGTGTCGGCGCTCAGTGAGGCCAGGCGGCGCGCAGCAGCTTCACCGCCGGTACATGCATCGGGACCTCGGGGTTCGCGGGAAGCGGGTCCGGCCCGTCCGACATGGCGAGGGAGAAGTTGCCGTAGCGTCGATCATGGGTCACTTCTTCGCCGATCCAGGGCGGCAGATGCACGACTTGGGTTTCGTGGCGCAGTTCGAGTTCGGCGATCACGAGCCCCGTATGCCGGCCCGCGAAGACGTCGACCTCGAATCTCTGGCCCTCGTGGTCGACCAGGTAGCGGTACTTCTGAACCAGGCGGTCGCCGCAATGCGTGTCCAGGATCTCGATGGCGTCGGCGTACGGAATCCGATATTCGAATTCGTCGCGCGCGATGCCCGCGTGTGGCCCTTTCAGGGTGAGGTAGGCCCGGTCGGCGCGGATGCGAACGCGTGTCGTCATCGCGCCCGGCTCCTTGGCGACGTAGCCCTGCAGGATCCGTTCGCCTTCGAGACCTTTGAGGAAGCGCGTATCGGCCACCAGGAATCTGCGTTCAATTTCCTTTGCCATCGAAGAGCTCCGCGCTGGACAGGAGCGCACTTTAACAAACTTTTGCACGATTGATGTTCCAGCGCCTTTATGGCGCGATTTCATGTATCGATACCCGCTGCCGTCGGCACGCGCGAATCCGGCATGGCGCGCGCCGGGGGTCGGCATCCTGTCATCGCGTGTTAACTTCGAGGTCGCATATTCGGGGTTTTGCACAGGATGAAAACGATATGCGTACACAAGTGGTAGCGCGAGCATTGGCTCTCTCGAGCCTGGTGGCGCTGGCAGGTTGCGGTGGGTCGGGTGGCGACGATGAGTTCAAGCTATCGATTCTTCACATCAACGATCATCATTCCAATCTCGACCCGGCGAGCGCGACGCTCAAGCTCAATACCGGCGCCAGCCAGGGGCGCGAGAACGTCACCGTGCAACTGGGTGGATTCGCGCGCGTGACCACTGCGATCGAAGCGCTGTCGGCGGGGCGCACGAACGTGCTCAAGCTGCACGCCGGGGACGCGATCACCGGCACGCTCTACTACACCTTGGAAGCGGGCAAGGCCGATGCGGCGCTCATGAACACGGTGTGTTTCGATGCCGTGGCGGTCGGCAACCACGAGTTCGATGGGGGCGATGCCGGCCTCAAGCAGTTTGCCGACTATCTGTGGGCGGATGGCGGCTGCAAGACCCCGCTGCTGTCGGCCAACGTGTCGCCGCGTGCGGGGTCGCCGCTGGGCAGCACGACCATCGCGCCGTCGCAGGTGCTGACCCGCGACGGCGCCAAGATCGGCATCGTCGGCCTGACCGTCGCGGCCAAGACCCAGGGCTCTTCGCGCCCGGATGCCGGCACCGTGCTGCTGGACGAGGTGAGCTCGGCCCAGCGCGAAATCGACCGGCTGCGCCAGCAGGGCGTAAACAAGATCGTGCTGCTTTCGCACCTCGGCTACGAGCGCGAGGTCGCTCTGGCGGCCGAACTGTCGGGCGTGGACGTGATCGTCGGCGGCGACTCGCACAGCTTGCTGGGCGACGATTCGCTGAAGGATTACGGCCTGTCGCCGGCGGGCGCTTACCCCACCGTCGCGAGCGACAAGAATGGCGACAAGGTCTGCGTGGTGCAGGCGTGGCAGTACAGCGCGGTGGTCGGCGAGCTGGACGTGACCTTCGATGGGGCAGGCAGGGTCAAGGACTGCGCGGGCCAGCCGCACGTGCTGATCGGGGCAAATTTCGGCGACCGCTCCGAAGCCGCGCTGGCGGCCATCCGGGCCGACATCGCCGCCCAGCCGGCGCTGCGCATCACGGACGAGTCGGCGCCGGCGCTGGCGGTGCTCGAGCCTTACCGGGAAGCGCTGGTGGCATTCGGCTCGAAGCATGTCGCCGACGCGCACGGCAACCTGTGCCTGCGCCGTGTGCCCGGTACGACGCGCGACCGTTCGCGCTCCGTGCTGGCGGGCTGCAACGACGATCCGCATGTGATCGCGCATGGGGGCGATGTGCAGCAACTGGTGGCGGATGCCTTCCTCAACCAGGGTAAGCGCTACGGCGGTGCGGACATCTCCTTGCAGAATGGCGGTGGGGTGCGGGTCGACGTGGCCAAGGGCGTGGTGAGCGTCGGTACGGTCTATACCGTGCTGCCGTTCCGCAATACGCTGGTGACGCTGACCATGAGCGGGGCCGAAGTCAAGGCCGCGCTGGAGGATGCGATGACCTCGGTCGTGAGCGGCAACACGGGGTCTTACCCTTATGCGGGGGGGCTGCGCTGGGCGGTCGATCTCACCCGTCCAGCCGGCGATCGCTTGAGCCAGCTCGCGGTGCGCGACGCGCTCGGTCAGTGGCGGCCGCTCGATGCCGGTGCGCGCTATCGGGTGATCACCAACGACTTCATCGCCGATGGGCAGGACGGCTACGCCACGCTCGGCACGGTCAAGGGTGATCGGCGCGAGGACACCTTCCTGGCGTATGCGGACGCGTTCCTGCAGTACGCGCTCGAGTATCCGGTGCTGGTCCGACCGGCAAGCTCCGAGTACAGCACCCAGTCGTTCATCGACACGCCTTGAGGAGCGCGCCGGGCTACCGCCGCGCAGGGGCCAAGCGCCGCGCGAGCTCGTCCCCGAGCGCGAGCGCGGCGGTCAGGCCTGGTGATTCGATGCCGTAGAGATGCACCAGGCCGGCCACGCCATGCACGCCCGGGTCGTCGATGCGAAAGTCGGCATCCGGCGCGCCCGGGCCGACGATCTTGGGGCGTACGCCGGCATAGGCTGGTTGCAGCCGCCCGGCCTCGACGGCCGGCCACCAGTTGCGGACCGCGTCGGCGAAGCGTTCGGCGCGTGCCGGGTCCACCTGGTAATCGGGGGCCGCGATCCATTCGACATCCGGCCCGAACTTCGCCTGTCCACCCAGATCGAGCGTGAGGTGTACGCCGAGGCCGCCCGCCTCGGGGATCGGGTAGATCAGATGCGAGAACGGCGCCTGGCCGCCGTAGCTGAAATAGACGCCGCGCGCGTAATGGGCCTGCGGCGCCAGCGCGCTCGCGGCGCTCCGGATGCGGGTGGCGAGCGACACCGCGTCGAGCCCGGCGGCATTCACCACACAGCGCGCCCGCAGGCTCATCGGCGCGCGGCCCCCCACCTCCAGCACGATGCCGGCGGCGTCGGCCGTGCCGCCCAACACCGGGCTGTCGAGCACCAGCGTCGCGCCATGGCGCTCGGCATCGCCCAGCAAGGCCAGCATCAGGCCATGGCTGTCGACGATGCCGGTCGATGGCGACAGCAGCGCGGCATGTGCGTCGAGCGCGGGCTCGAGCGCGCGCAGCCGGGCCCGGTCCAGCCGCTGCAGGTCGGCCACGCCATTGGCGGCCGCGCGCGCGGCGATGGCATTCAGCGCGTCCGCCTGCCCGGGATGGGTGGCGACGACCAGCTTGCCGCACCGGGCATGGGCGACCCCCCGGTCGGCGCAGTAGGCGTACAGCCGTTCCCGGCCCGCCACGCATAACCGCGCCTTGAGCGAGCCCGGCGGGTAGTAGAGGCCGGCATGGATCACTTCGCTGTTGCGTGCGCTGATGCCGCTGCCGAAGCGGGTTTCACGCTCGATCACCAGCACTTCGCGACCGGCCTCGGCCAGCGCCCGGGCGCACGCCAGGCCGACCACGCCGGCTCCGATCACGACGACGTCAAGCGTTTCCATCGTCTGCGACCCCGCTCACGCGCCGTCGTCGGCGCGAGTGACCCGGTTGCGGCCGCCGCTCTTGGCCGCGTAGAGCGCGGCGTCGGCCCGTGACAGCACGCCGTCGACGGTGTCGTCGCCGCGTGCCACCGTGACGCCGACGCTCATGGTGACGCCGATCGACTGTCCATGGGTCTCGATCCGGGCCGCAGCGACCGCGCTGCGGATGCGTTCGGCCAGTTCCAGGGCGGCGTCGCCGCCGGTTTCGACCAAGGCGATCGCGAACTCCTCGCCGCCCACCCGGCCGAGGGCGTCGGTGGCGCGCACGTTGGTGCGCATGGCCTCGGCGACGGTTCTCAGCACCCGGTCGCCGGTCGCGTGGCCGTGCTGGTCGTTCACCCGTTTGAACAGATCGACGTCGAGCATCAGCACCGATAGCGGGTGGCCGTGCCGGCGCATGCGGTCGAGCTCGGCGCCCAGGCTCTCGGTGAACGCCCGGCGGTTCGCGAGCCCGGTGAGCGGGTCGGTGCGGGCCAGCTCGATCAGCCGCGCCTCGAGACGCTTGCGTTCGCTGATGTCCTCCTTGATGGCGACGAAGTGCTGGATCGAGCCGTGCTCGTCGCTGACCGGGGCGATGGTGAGCGCTTCGTGGTAGAGCGATTCGTCCTTGCGCTTGTTGATCAGTTCGCCGCGCCAGACCTGCCCGGCGCAGATCGTGTCCCAAAGCCGCTTGTAGAAGTCCTTGCCCTGCAGGCCGGAGCGCACCAGTTCGGCGGGTCGGCGCCCGAGTGCTTCCTCGATCGCGTAGCCGGTGAGCTCGGTGAAGGCCGGGTTGGCCCATTCGACGCACGCGTCGGTGTCGGTGATGACGATGCCGCTCGGTACCGCGTTGACCGCGGCCCGCAGCAATCTGGACTCCTGTTCGGCCTCGCGCCGCCGGGTCACGTCGAGGAGCATCGCCGTGGCGCCCTGGAACGGTGCTGGTGCGAGCGGCCGCACCATGAGCTGGAAGTGCCGCGGGCCGCTGTGCGTCGTGGCCGCGAACTCGGCGTCGAAGGCCGGGCTGTCGCCGGTCAACACCGCGCGCATCGGCTGGGCCGGGTCGCCATCGTCGCGGGCGAGGTGCGCGGCCAGCGCGTCGATCGTCATGGGTGGCACGTTGCGCCCGGGGTCGGTGGCACCGCTCAGGCCGGTTTCGTCCCAGGTCCGATTGCTGAGCACCAGCCGCCCGTCGTCGTCGAACAGAAGCACGGCCGCCGGCAGGGCGTCGAGCAACTGGCCGGTGCGCATCAGTTCGGTTTGCTGGGTCCTGAACTGGCGCTCGCCGATCCGCCTGAACATCAGGTAAGCGACCAGCACCACGAACAATGCCAGCGCGATGATCGGCAACAGGGTCGCCTGCTGGCTCCGGCTCTCGGATTGCGCCGCCGCGAGCGCGGTATCGAGGCTGATATGCGCGATGACGCCCACCGGCAGCCGGGTGTCGACGCGGTGTGCGAGGACGGCATGGCCGCCTTCGGGCCCCCAGTGGACGACGCCGCTTTCGACGCCGGCGCGCCAGTTCTCGGCGATCCGGTGGTCGGCGGCGATCCGGGCCGTGGTGTGGGGCGACTCGGTATTCGAGAACAGGATCCGGCCATCGTAGCGCACGATGTCGAATTCCATGGGTACGGCCTCGCGCTGCGACAGCCGGTTGAGGAAGAAATCCACGTTGAGAACGGCCATCAGGCTCAGCCGCGGTCCTTCGCCCATCGAAATGCTGCGGATCACCGGAACGAAGCCGATGTCGGGCTGGGTCTTGCTCCAGTCGAGTATCTCGCGGCCGTCGGCCAGGTCGCGTCCGTGGTAGGGGGGGCCGATGCGCAGCAGGTCGCTGTATGGCCCCACATCGGGCAGGAAGCCGTCCACCGCGGGCGTCAGGCCGAGGTCGTCCTCGTTGGTGCTGATGATGACGCGGCCGCCGTCGTCGAGCAGGGACAGCGAGCGCAACTGGGGCGAGTTGATCAACGCGGCCTTCAGCGTGTTCTTCCAGCCCTCGCTGCTGCGTTCGGCGTAGCCGCTCTCGAGCAGGCTGCGCATCAGCAGATCTACGGTAGCGATCGTCTGGGCCAGATGTTCGATGGCCGCGCGCGTGTGGAGCTCGGCGAGCTTGACCTGGGTGGCGATGACCTCGCGTTCCATGGTGCGGCCGTGGTAACGCACGGACAGCACCGACAGGACGAGGCACAGAACGATGAAAAGCACGAATCCCAGATCGGCATAGCGGGAGATGGTCTGACGGCCCAATTGTGGTCCCTGCCCGGGTTGTCTCTTAGCGGGTCTTGACGATGGTCGAGAGCTGATGCCGCTCGGCGGCCGCCGCGAGCCGTCCGTCGGCTTTCACCGTCGCGACAAAGTCCTGCAGGCGCGCATACCAGCGTTCGTCGCCCGGGGCCAGCGCGTAGGCGTAGGGCGTCAGGTGGTAGACCGCGTCAGGTGCGATCAGGCGCGCCCAGTCGGCGTTGTCGAGCATGCGCCGGCTGTACGGATAGTCGGTCATGAAGACGTCGGCGCGGCCGGACTCGACTTCCTGCTCGCGCGCATGCGGCGTATCCAGCACGACTAGGCTGGCGTGCTGCAATTTGTCGCGCATGATCGGTTCGTGCAGCGTGCCCTTGGCGACCGCGACCCGTATGCCGGGTTTGTCGATGTCGTTCCAGGACCGGATGCGGCGGTTGCTGCGGGTGGTGATCGCGTAGATGTCGCTGACCAGATGCGGCGCGGTGAAGCGCAAGACCTTCTGGCGGCTCGGCGTCACGCCGATTGCGAACATCGCCACATCGCACTGCGCGGCGAGCACGTCGTCCGCGAGCCGTGCAAAGCTGCTGTCGACGAACTCGACCGTGGCGCCCAGATCGGCGCCCAGCGCATTCGCCATGTCGATGTCGATTCCGTCGAGCAGGCCGCTCTTGGGATTGCGGTACGAAATGCCGTAATAGTCGGGCCACACGCAGACCTTGAGGAGCTTGCTGGCGATGATCCGGTCGAGTCGCGAGTTTTGTTCGATGTCTTGGGCGAAAGCGCGTTCTGGGGCTGGAATGGCCATTGCACAGAGGGTCAGCGCCGCGATTATCTGGCTTGTTCGAATCATTTCCCGATCTCCTGCGCAAAATTGTAGCAGATGGGCCGTGCCCGCCGCCGGGCACTGGTGCACGGTCGCCGCGCTGCGGCGCGGCAAGCCGGCCGGTATGTCGATTGACCCCTGCCCGATGGACGGGGATACTGCCGACGCAGGGGAAGATGCCTATTCGCGTGTCCTCGGGACCGCTGGTCGTGATCGTCATGGAGCTTTTGCGTGTTGCGTAATGTCGTTTTGCCGGCAGCCTTGCCGCTTTTCGTAATGGCGGGCTGCAGTACCGCCCCGGCGCCGCAGCGGGCGGCCGAGCATCCGCGTGAGCGGCTCGAGGTGCCGCTCGCGCTGGACGACAGCCTGTCGCGCACCGAGGGTGAACGCGTGCGGGTGGACGGCGTGGAGGCGGGTGCCGCCCGGCCAACTCATCAGGCCGCCTCTGCGTCGGGCGACGCGGCACTGGCCGTCGATCCCGCCGGTGCGGCGGAGGCCGCGCCTGACGCGGCAAGAGAGCCTTTTCTCGACGCCTCGCGGCGTGTGGTGAAGGGGGCGACGACCTGGGTGGCCGCGGGGGTGAACAGCTGGTTCGGCGATCGGCCCTTCGAGGATGGCGGGCGGGTCTGGAACGGGCGCTTCGCGCTGCGCACCTTGTGGCGTCAGGACGATGGCTTCGACTTCAATGTGCGCTTCTCGGCGCGCCTCGACCTGCCAAACCTGCGCGACAACTCGTACCTGTTCTTTGGGCGCGACAACGAGCGCGACCTGATCAGCGACCAGCCGCAACCCTTCACGCGCCAGCAGCAACTGATTTCAGAGGACCGGCGCGACGACTCCACCTTTTTCGTCGGCCTGGGCAAGTCGATCTACGATTCGATCGATTTCCGGATCGGCGTCCGCGGTGGCTACAGGCTGTTCACCCATGCACGCTATCGCCACGACTGGGCGCTTTCGGAGCAGGACGAGGTGCGTTTTCGCCAGACCTTCTTCTGGGCCACCAGCGAAGGCTTCGGCTCGACCACTGCGCTCGACTATGAACACACGTTCGACCCGACCCTCGCGTTCCGCTGGTTGAACTCGACCACGATTTCGGAAGACAGCAACGACTTCGAATGGTCGAGCAGTGTCGGCATGTACAAGTCCTTCGGCGACCGGCGTCTTTTGTCGAGCGAAGTGCTGATCAGCGGCGAAACCGGTTCGAGCGCCACCGTCGGCGAATACGGGGTGCGCTTCAAATGGCAGCAGCCGTTCCTGCGCGACTGGCTGATCGGCGAAGTGATTCTCGGCCATTTCTGGCCGCGTGACGACGGCGACGAAAAGCGCGACCGCAGTTGGGCGCTCGGCACCGGCCTGACCATGGAGTTCTGAGCGCCGGTGCGCCGTGCGCAGGGCACGGCGCACGCGGTCGATGCGCGTTACGCGGCGCGCACGCCAGGCGCACGCGCGCCAATGACGCCGATGCGGTTGACGCCGCTGACCAGCGCCTTGATCGTCGCGGTGACGATGTTGGTGTCGATGCCCACCCCAAAGCACTCGCCGCCGCCGTTGCCGGCCGCGAGTTCGAGGAACGCGCAGGCCCGGGCATCACCCGCGTTGACGCTGGGGCTGATCGAGCGCTCCTCGAAGCTGCGTACCGACAAATCGAGCCCGAGCGATTGCAGTGCGTGCACCGCCGCGTCTATCGGGCCGTTGCCCTCGCCGACCAAGAGGTGACGGGTACCTTCGACTTCGACCACCAGGCGGATGCCCTGGGCGGCACCATGCTCGAACAGATGGTGTTCGCGATAGCGCACCGGCTTGTCGGTGTCGATCCAGGTCTGCGAGAACAACTGCCAGATGTCGGCGGCGCTCATCTCGCCGCCGCTTGCGTCGGTCACCTTCTGCACTTCGCGTGCGAACTCGACCTGCAGCCGGCGCGGCATCACGATGCCGTATTCGGCTTCGAGCAGGTAGGCGACGCCGCCCTTGCCCGACTGGCTGTTCACCCGGATCACCGAGTCGTAGCTGCGGCCGAGGTCGGTCGGGTCGATCGGCATGTAGGGTACGTTCCAGAGCGTATCGGGCTGCTGTGCGGCGAAACCTTTCTTGATCGCGTCCTGGTGCGAACCCGAGAACGCGGTGAATACCAGATCGCCCACGTACGGATGGCGCGGATGGATCGGCAACTGGTTGCAGTGTTCGACCGTGCGCGCGATCGCGTTGATGTCGGAGAAGTCGAGGCCGGGTTCGACCCCCTGGGTGTAGAGGTTGAGCGCGAGGGTCACGATGTCGACGTTGCCGGTGCGCTCGCCGTTGCCGAACAGACAGCCTTCCACGCGGTCGGCGCCGGCCATGAGCCCGAGTTCGGCCGCGGCCACGCCGGTGCCGCGGTCGTTGTGGGGGTGCAGGCTGAGGATCACGCTGTCGCGCCGGGCGAGCTTGCGATGCATCCATTCGATCTGGTCGGCATAGACGTTGGGGCCGGCGACCTCGACCGTGGCGGGCAGGTTGAGGATGACCTTGTCGTCCGGTGTCGCGCCCCACTCGGCGGTGACCGCGTCGCACACTTCGCGCGCGAAGTCGAGCTCGGTCGCGGTGAAGGTTTCGGGGCTGTACTGGAGGACGAACTCGGTTTGCGGCTGTTCGGCCGCGAGTTGCTTCACCAGCCGCACCGCGGACACCGCCATGTCGACGACCTCGGCCTTGCTCATGCCGAACACGACCTCGCGGAAGGTCGGCGAGGTCGCGTTATACACATGGATGATGGCGCGCCGGGCGCCCCGCACCGATTCCATGGTGCGCTGGATGAGATGCTCGCGCGCCTGGGTGAGCACCTCGATCGTGATGTCGTCCGGCACCAGCGCGTCTTCGATCAGGTGGCGCACGAAGTCGAAGTCGGTTTGCGACGCCGACGGAAAGCCGACTTCGATCTCCTTGAAGCCGATCGCGCACAAGGTGCGGAACATGCGCATCTTGCGCTCGACGTTCATCGGTTCGAACAAGGCCTGGTTGCCATCGCGCAGATCGGTGCTCATCCAGATCGGCGCCTTGTCGAGACGGCGGTTCGGCCACTGGCGGTCGGGGAGGGCGATCGGCGCGAAGGGTCGATACTTGGCGGCGGGGTTCTTGATCATGGCGGCTCACCTCGGCGGAGCGATAGGGAAAGGATGTCGACCATGGTACGCGGGCGGGCGCCGCAGGCGATTGCAAACTGACACCACAATCGGGGCCTGAACGGCAGAATGATGCGCAGTCTGATGAAATGGCGCATCATTCATGCGCAAGAAAATTGATCGGGGGAATTTCGTGCAATTCGATCGCTATGATCGCCAGATTCTCGATGCGCTGCAGCAGGATGCACGCATCAGCAACCAGGAGCTCGCCGAGCGCATCAGCCTGTCGCCGTCCGCCTGTCTGCGACGGGTGCGGGCGCTCGAAGAGTCCGGCCTGATCGTGGGCTACCGGGCATTGCTCGACACCAAGAAACTGGGTCTGTCGTTGCTGGCGCTGATCCACATCTCGATGGACCGGCACACGCCCGAGCGTTTCGACCACTTCGAGGCCGAGATCGCTGCGATCCCGGAGGTGCTCGAGTGTCTGCTGATCACCGGTCAGGACGCGGACTATCAGCTCAAGGTCGCGGTCGCCGACATGGACGCCTATCAGGTGTTGCTGCTCAACCGCATCACCCGCATCCCGGGCGTGACCGGTGTGCACTCGAGCTTCGTGCTGCGCCGGGTGGTGGACAAGACCGCGCTGCCCCTCGACCACGGCTGACGGCGCCGAACCTGTTGCTATAGTGGCTGGGTGCACTGCAACAGAACGATCGCACGTGGTTACAATCGGGGTTCCAGCAACCAACAGGATAAGGCGCGGGCGCACCGGCGCGCCCGCCCGAACAGACCGTCCATGCCCCTCAGCCCCCAGGCCCAATCCCTGCTCGACATGGCCTACCGTGTTGGCGCGCCGCACTTTCACGAGTTCTCGCCCGACCAGGCGCGGCGTTCGTTTCAGAAACTCCAGTTCGCCTTCCGCCCCGACCCGCCGCCGGTGGCTTCGGTGACCGAAGTGCCGATGGCGCGGCCCGATGGCAGCGCACTCCTCGGGCGCCTGTATCGCCCCCTGTCCGCGCAGCCCGAGGCGGTCTTGCCGCTGCTGATCTTCTGCCATGGCGGCGGCTGGTGCGTGGGCGATGTCGAGAGCTACGACTCGCTGTGCCGCGAACTCGCGAACCGCAGCGCCTGCGCCGTGCTGTCGGTCGACTACCGGCTCGCCCCGGAGCATCCGTTTCCGGCCGCGGTACTCGACGCCCGGCTCGCGTTCGACTGGGCGGTCGAGCATGCCGACCTGATCGCGATCGACCCGCGGCGCATCGCGCTCGGTGGCGACAGCGCCGGCGGCAACCTCTCGCTCGTCACGGCGCTGGCGTTGCGCGACGCCGGCGGGCTGGTGCCGCGCTTTCTCCTGCTGGTGTATCCCAGCACCGAGATCGTCAGCCGCCGCGCGTCGCGCGCGGCATATGCCGACGGTTTTTTCCTGGATCGCGAAACCCTGGTGTGGTTCTTCGAGCGCTACCTGCCGCACGGCCAGAGCGAAGACTGGCGTGCCTCGCCGATGCGCGCCGCGTCGCTCGCCGGCCTGCCGCCGATGCTGCTGGTGAGCGCCGAATACGATCCGCTGGTCGACGACTGCGAGGCCTTCGTCGAGCGCGTGCGCCGCGAAGGCGGCGTGGTCGACCATCATCGCATCGCGGGCATGGTGCACGGCTTTCTCACGCTCGGTAAGCTGTTCCCCGAAGCCAATGCCGTCGTGGCACTGGCCGCGGGTGCGCTGCAGCAGGCGCTGGCGCAAAGCTGAGGCGATGGCCGGGCGCCGGGTGCGGCGCCATGGCTTTTCGTTTGGCGGAACAATACCTTTAATCTATATTCGAACCCTCGCCGTCGTCCGGGAGCCGCACGGCGCGCGTGCTGTTGACGCGTGCGGCTGTGTGGCCATGCCCTGGCGTACTGCGCCGGCCCTACGCTCTGAGCGAGACCCCCGCCATGAATATCGACCTCGTCCTCGTCCTGGTGCTGCTCGTCGCGGCGATCGCGATGTTCATTCGTGCCCGTCCGCGCATGGACATCGTCGCGCTGATCATGATCGCGGCATTGCCGCTCACAGGAACGGTCACGGTCGGCGAGGCGATCGCCGGATTCAGCGACCCGAACATCGTGCTGATCGCGTTTCTGTTCGTACTCGGCGAGGGATTGGTGCGCACCGGGGTCGCCCGCCGGCTGGGCGACTGGATCAACGCCAAGGCGGGGGGTAGCGAGGCCAAGCTGGTGGTGCTGCTGATGGCCTCGGTGTGCGGTCTCGGCGCGTTCATGAGTTCCACCGCGATCGTCGCGATCTTCATCCCGGTGGTGCTGCGCATCTGCATGAATACCGGCATGGCACCGTCGAAACTGATGATGCCGATGAGCTTCGCGGCATTGATCAGCGGCATGGTCACGCTGGTGGCGACGGCGCCCAACCTGGTGGTGAATGCCGAGCTGGAGCGCCAGTTCGGCACCGGTTTCGGCTTCTTCACCATCACCCCCTTCGGCGTGGTGATCCTCGTGCTGGGCATCGTCTACATGCTGCTGGCACGGCGCTGGCTGCCCGATACCCGTGCCAACGGCGGTGCCACACCGATCCGGCCGACGTTCCGCGACTGGATCGATCGCTACGAACTGGCCGAGCGCGAGCTCAGGGTGCGTGTGCCGCCGGATTCGCCGCTGCGCGGGCATCTGCTGGGCGAGCTCGAGTTGCGCGAAAAGGGCGTGAATCTGCTCGCGATCGAGCGCCGCCTGGGCCGTCGGCGGGCACTGGTGCAACCGGTGGCGGGCACCGAAATCCTGGTCGATGACGTGCTCCTGCTCGATGTGCGCGCACCGGAACTCGAAGTGCGACGGCTCGTCGGCGAACTGGGCGTGGAGGTCCTGCCGCTCGGTGCGACGCACCGCTATCTGACCGACTGCACCCAGGAGCTGGGCATGGTCGAGGTCATCCTGCCGGCAGAGTCGAGCGTGCTCGGGCTGACCGTCCTGCAGGCGCGGATCCGGCGCGAATTCGGCCTGACCGTGATCGGCCTGCGGCGAGGCAAGGAAGTGATCGGCCACGAGCTCCTGGGCGAGAAGCTGCGGGTTGGCGACACCTTGTTGCTGACCGGGTTCTGGGCCGACATTCGCTGCCTGCAACAGGATGGCCGCGACTTCGTGCCGCTCGACATGCCGGCCGAACTCGACGAAGTACTGCCGGCCCATGACCGCGCGCCGCACGCGCTCGCGATCCTGGTCCTGGTGGTGGCGCTGATGGTGAGCGGCATCGTGCCCAATGTGCATGCGGTGTTGTTCGGCTGCCTGCTGCTGGGGCTGTTTCGCTGCGTGGATATCGCCAGCGCCTACCGCGCGGTCAACTGGCAGAGCCTGGTGCTGATCGTCGGCATGATGCCGTTCTCGCTCGCGCTGCAGCGCACGGGGGGCGTGGCGATGGCGGCCGACGCTCTGCTCGCGGTCGCGGGCGAGGGGTCGCCGCGCATGATCATGGCGGCGATCTTTCTGCTCACCGCGCTGCTGGGGATGTTCATCTCGAACACCGCAACCGCCATCCTGATGGCGCCGGTGGCGCTGGCGGTGGCCACCGATCTGGGGGCGTCGCCGTACCCGTTCGCGATGATCGTGGCGCTGGCGGCATCGACCGCGTTCATGACGCCGGTATCGTCACCGGTCAATACCCTGGTGGTGGGGCCCGGCAACTACAGCTTCGCCGATTTCATTCGCATGGGCGTGCCGTTCAGCGTGATCGTGATGATCGTGTCGGTGATCATGGTGCCGTTGCTGCTGCCGTTCTGACGTAGAATGCGCTCGCCCCGGGCATCGTCCGGGGGCCGCACCCGCATTCGTCAGCCCAGCCAAACCCCGAGCCCTTCATAAATCCATTGCAAGGTTTGCCTAGAATGGCCTGCGGTACCATGCAAGTGGTCTTGTCCGACATAACCGGGAATACATCGATGAAAGCACGCATTCCGTTTCACTATGCCCTCGCACTGGGTTTGACCGCCTTTGCCGGCCTGAGCCAGGCCGACGGTTCCAACGTGGTCAATTTCAACATCACCGAAGCCGAAGTGGCCGCCGCGCAGGCCGGCTGGGGCGAAGCCTTGCTTCAGATCAGCCGTGACAACCAGTCCGGTGGCATCGAAAAGGCCACCGCCACGGCGAAGGCCGTGCTGGAGGCCGCCTACGGCTACAATCTCGGGCCGGTGCTGTTCAACCCGACCCTGACATTCGGCGAGCAGAACTTCCGCACGACCCAGGAAGGCGCGCTCGCCTATTTCGTCGGGGGCAACAAGGATTTTCCCAACGACAGCGGCTTCGCGCTCAACGATTGGCGCAAGTTCGAGTACAAGAATGCGGCCGTCCTGATCAATGGCGATCTGGCCATCACCATGGGTAACGTGATGCTGACCGACAAGGATGGCAACGTGACCACGGTCGACAAGACCTGGGCTTTCAAGAAAGACGACCAGGGAACGCTGCGCATCGTGTTGCACCACTCGTCGCTGCCGTTCACGCCGGGCAAGTAGATTCGGATCGGCTGGCATCCCGACGCGAACGAGGCCTGCGGGCCTCGTTCGCGTTTGCGGCGGCGCGGCGATGCCAATCCGGCATGGGCGCGCGCGAGTCGTGCGATGACGGCGGGGGTGCGCTCCGGTAGTATTGCCATTTTGCTATTTGCTGATACTCACCGGATTCCGATATGGCTACGCTCGAACTGACCGCCGACAATTTCCAGGACACGATCTCCTCCCACGAGATCGTCTTTCTCGATTTCTGGGCCGCCTGGTGCGGCCCTTGCCGCGCCTTCGCGCCGACTTATGAGGCGGCGTCGGAAGCGCATCCCGACATCGTGTTCGGCAAGATCGATACCGAGGCGCAGCAGGAGCTGGCCGCGACTTTCCAGATCCGCTCCATTCCCACGATCGCCGTCATCCGCGACAACGTGATGGTGTTCCGTGAATCGGGTGCGCTGGCGGCCAGCGCGCTGAACCAGGTGATCGAAGGCGTGCGTTCGCTCGACATGGCGGCGGTGCATGCCGAGATCGCAGCGCAGCAGAAGGGCGATCAGACAGGCTGAGGTCGGTCGCAACAGGCTCGCCGGGCGCGGCGAGCCGGGGGTGTTCCGGATGCCCGGCGCCCCGATCTGATGCGTGGCCGGCACGTGGTGCGCGCTTTTGGTGCATCGCTGCACGTTAAGGCCCGTTGCCGGCACGTTTGCAACAATTATTCGTTATCGGACGCCGGCGGCGGTGCGCTGTGCCGTGATCCTTTGTGTAATATTGATCGCGAAGCGCGCAGGCGCGGGCGGGTGCTCGCGAGGGCGACGATCACACGCGGTGAGCCGCCCGTCTGCCGCCAACATCTCCCAACGCAGGAGGGTTCATTGCATGTCGATTGACTGGAGGTCTTACGACCCGACCCCGTTCTATGACGAGCTGATCGCATCGAAGGGAAAGCCGCGCGGGCCGTCGCGTCACCTCACCGATTATCTGAGTTCGCTCGACGATGCCGAGATCCAGGCGCGCAAGAAGGCCGCCGAGCTGGCGATCGTCGAAATGGGCATCAGCTTCACGATCTACAGCGAGGGCGAGAACATCGATCGGGCATGGCCGTTCGACATCATTCCGCGCGTGATTCCGCGCCGCGAATGGCGGGCGGTCGAGGCGGGGCTGGTGCAGCGGCTGACCGCGCTCAACATGTTCATCAACGATATCTACAACGGGCAGCGCATCGTCAAGGACAAGATCGTTCCTGAATACGTGTTCGCCAATTCCCGCAATTTCCGCAAGCAATGTCTGGGCATCACCCCGCCGCACGGGGTGTGGGCGCACATCTGTGGCTCGGACCTGGTGCGTGACAAGGATGGAACGATCTACGTGCTCGAAGACAACCTGAGAGTGCCGTCGGGCGTGTCCTACATGCTCGAGAATCGCCAGGTGACCAAGCGCGTGTTTCCCGAACTGTTCGAGAACTCGAGCATCCTGCCGGTGGACGAGTATCCGGCGCAGCTGTTCGACATGCTGGCGTCGATCTCGCCGCGGCCGCAGGACTACCCGACGGTGGCGGTGCTGACCCCCGGGATCTTCAACTCGGCGTATTTCGAGCACTCCTATCTCGCGCAGCGCATGGGCGCGCACCTGGTGGAAGGGGCCGACCTGGTGGTGGGCGATGACGACTGTGTATACATGCGCACCATCGACGGGCTGGCGCGGGTCGACGTGATCTATCGCCGCATCGACGACGAATTCATGGACCCCGAAGCCTTCAATCCGGAATCGATGCTGGGCGTGCGCGGGTTGATGCGGGCCTGGCGCAACGGCAAGGTGGGATTGGCGAACGCGCCGGGCTCCGGGGTTGCCGATGACAAGGTGATCTACGCCTACGTGCCGGCGATGATCAAGTACTACCTCGACCAGGATCCCATCATTCCCAACGTGCCGACCTACCTGTGCGTGAACGACGACGACCGCGAGTATGTCCTGGCCCATCTCGAGGACCTGGTCGTGAAACCCGCCAACGAATCCGGCGGCTACGGCATGCTGGTGGGGCCGCACTCGACCAAGAAGCAGCGTGCCGAGTTCGCGCAGTTGATCAGCAAGGACCCGCGCAACTACATCGCCCAGCCCACGCTGGCCCTGTCGGTGGCGCCGACGCTGTGCGAAGAGGGGCTGGAGCCGCGTCACCTCGATCTTCGTCCGTTCATTCTGCAAGGCGTGCGTACCGACGTGACCGCCGGCGGGCTGACCCGGGTCGCGATGCGCAAGGGTTCGCTGGTGGTCAATTCATCCCAGGGTGGCGGCAGCAAGGACACCTGGATCGTCGACGAGGAGGCGTGAGATGTTATCGAGAGTGGCCGAGCGCCTGTACTGGATGTCGCGCTATGTCGAGCGCGCCGAGAATACCGCGCGCATGATCAAGTCGTTCAACGTGATGACGCTGGACATGCCGCGCAGCGTACAGTTGTCGTGGCGGGGGCTGGTGTCGGTGACCGGTACCGACGCAATCTTCAACGAACACTACCAGCGTGACGACGAGCGCAACTGTGTGAAGTTCCTGATCGCCGACGCCTATAACCCCGGCTCGGTGCTGAGTACGCTGCGGGCTGCGCGCGAAAACGTCCGTACCACCCGCGATCTGGTGCCGACCGAGGCTTGGGAGGTCGTGAACGAGCTCTACATCTTTGCCCGCGACAACGTCGAATCCGGCATCAACAAGCGCGCCCGCTTCGAATTTCTGTCGGAGATCGTGCAGCGCTGTCAGACCCTGGGTGGCCTGGTGGCGGGCTGTATGAGTCATGATTCGGCATTCGACTTCATTTGCCTGGGGCGCAGCATCGAGCGCGCCGACATGACCAGCCGCCAGATCGACGCCGGGGCGGTGCAGTTGCTGATCGGGAAGGATGATCCGCAACCCCATGAAGGTTTGTTGTGGACCACGGTGCTGCGCGCGCAGAGCGGTTTCCAGATGTATCGCCAGCATGTCAAGCGGCGTATCAACGGGGTCGATGTCGTCCGTTTCCTGCTGCAGGACACGCTGTTCCCGCGCGCCGTGGCGCATTCGGTGGCGCAGGCGGAAGCCGCGCTGGGGCGCCTTCCGCACAATGACATTCCGTTGCGCCTCGCCGTGCAGGCGCGCCGGCATGTGCTCGAGGCCGACGTCGAGAAACTGATCGTGGCCGAAGAACTGCATGATTTCATCGATGTCGTGCAGACCGAGATCGGCGACATTCACGACGCGATCGTGCAATGCTGGTTTCCGCAGGCCGTCGCAACGGCCTGACGGCGCGGTCGCCCCTCCTCGCCTCCCCGGCAAGCGCGCCCGCGCCTGCCTGAATCGGACCGGCCGCGGCCTGCACGCTTGCCGGCCGGTGTTATATTGGCGAAAAGGGGAGGCCCAAAGGTCAGCCTATGTTTTTCGTACTCCCGGCGTCGTGCGCCGCTTGCAGGCCGGTGCGCACGCGTCGTGACGTTGCAGGTCGTGCCGGTGGTTGTGAAGAAGGTGCGAATCGGTTAGGCGGCAGGGCCGCCGTGGCCGGGTCGCGCCGGATCGTCGTTTTCTGCTGCGGATGGGTGACGGGTGCGTAAGGCGCTGTTCGTGCTCGCCATCGTGGCCGTGCTGGCCGTTCTCGCGGTTGTGGGCGGGCGGGAGCGCGATGATGCGCCGATCCGGATCGGTGTCCTGCATTCGCAGTCCGGTCCGATGGCCGATAGTGAACTGCCCTTGATCGACGCCGTTCGTCTGGCGGTTGAAGAGATCAATGCTGGTGGCGGGCTGCTCGGGCGCCCGCTTGAGATCGTGCTGGGCGACGGACGTTCCGACCCGGCGGTCTTCGCCACGGAAGCGCGCCGCCTGATCGAGACCGAAGGTGTCAGGGTGTTGTTCGGATGCTGGACATCGGCGTGCCGCAAGGCCGTCAAGCCGGTAGTCGAGGCGGCCCGGCATCTGCTGTTCTATCCCTTGCAATATGAAGGGCTGGAGCAGTCGGCCCACATCATCTACACCGGGGCCGCGCCCAACCAGCAGATCGTACCGGGTGCGCGCTGGGCCTTGGACAGGTTCGGTACCCGCGTTTTCCTGGTCGGCTCGGACTACATCTTTCCGCGTGCGGCCAATATGGTGATCGGCGACATGGTGGGCGCGGTTGCGGGCGTGGTGGCGGGCGAGCGCTACCTGCCGCTGGGCGCCAGCGATTTCGGCCCGATCGTCGACGAGATCGTCGCGCGCGCGCCCGCCGTCGTGATCAACACCATCAACGGCGACAGCAACCGGCATTTCTTCAAGGCGCTCAAGTCGCGCGGCGTGACGACCCCGGTCGTGTCGTTCAGCGTCGCGGAGCCCGAGTTGCAGTCGATGGGCCCCGAACTGTTCCATCCGGCGCACTACACCGTGTGGGGTTATTTCCAGAGCCTCGACAGTCCGGCGAATCAGGCGTTCGTGAGCGCATTCCGCCAGCGTTTCGGCGCCGAGCGGGTGACCAGCGACCCGATCGAAGCCAGCTACAACGGCGTGAGGCTATGGGCCAGTGCCGTGTACATGGCCAACAGCGACGCGCCGGACGACGTCAACCGCAGCATCGTGCGCCAGAGTCTGCCAGGCCCCTCGGGCGTGGTCGCGGTCGATTCGGGTACGCGCCACGTGTGGCGCCCGCTGCGGATCGGGCAAGCCCGGCCCGACGGACAGTTCGATCTCGTCGAGTCTTCGGCCCGGCTCCTGCGGCCGTCGCCGTTCCCGGTATATCGCAGCCGCGACGAATGGCGCGCGATGGTGGACGCGCTCGAGCAGAGTATCCGGGAGAGCGGTCGATGAGGGCGCTGGGCCTGCGAACCCGCTTGCTGCTCGGATTTCTGATCGTGGGCGTGTTGCCGCTTGCCGGCCTGGCGTGGTTTTATCTCGGCGCGATCGAGCAGGCGCTGACCACGGCGGTGCTGCAGGAGGTGTCGTCGATCGCCGACAAGAAGGCCGATCAGGTCGATGCCTATGTGCATGAGCGCATCGAAGACGTGCGCACTTATGGTCAGCTCGGGCTCGTACACAATGCTTTGTCCCTGCTGTCGGCCGATTTCGAGCGCGGAGGGTTGCAGGCCACGCGCGAGAATGCCGAGCATTTGCGGCCGGCGTTGGCGATGCTGATGCAGTCCAGCGCCTATCACGACCTGCTGCTGATCGACCGACACGGCAACATCGTCTTCTCGGTGCGGCGCGAATCCGATCTTGGAACCAGTCTCGTCACCGGCCCCTATACCGCCAGCGGGCTCGCGGAGGGATTCAGGCAGGCCATGGTCTCGCTGCAGACCGACCTGACCGCGATGGAGCCCTACATGGCATCGGGCGGAGAGGTCGCGGGCTTCCTGGTCACGCCGATCTATCAGGGCCATGAACCGCTTGGCGCACTCGCGCTGCAACTCAACCTCGAGGCGCTCACGCCCGTCGTATCCGACCGTACCGGGCTGGGGCGCAGCGGCGAAACCGTCGTGGCCCGGCGCATGGGCGACGAGGTGCTGTACACCGGCCCGCTCGCCAGGATTGCCGATGCGGCCTATCGTCATCGTTCGCCGTTCGAACAGGTCGCCGCGCCGATGCAGCGTGCCCTGGCGGGCGGGCACGGATACGGCGTCACGCGCGACGATGCGGGCGTAGACGTCGTGGCCGCGTGGCGCTATCTGCCGTCGCTGCAATGGGGCATGGTGGTCAAGATGGACTCGGCCGAAGTCTTCCTGCCGGCGCGCCAGGCCGCATGGCTCACCTTGTCCGCGTTCGGCACTTTCCTGCTGCTGTCGGGCGGGGCCGCGTTGCTGCTCGGGCAGCGCTTCTTTCGCGCCGAGGCGCTGATCAAGGAGCAGGAGGCGCGCTACCGGGCGATGTTCGGCAGCATGAACGACGGCGTCGTGCTTTGCCGGGCGGGCGAGGACGGGCAGGACTTCGCGGTGGTCGACATCAACCGTGCCGCCGAAATGATCACCGGAAAGATCCGCACCGAGGTCGTGGGGCGATCGATCACCGAACTCTTCAAGGCCGGCGATACCGCCCGGATACGCGCGGTCACGCAGCGGGTGGCGCGCTCGGGCGTGACCGAGGCGCTGGCGCTCACCCATTACGATGGCGACCATCTGGCGTCGTGGATAGACCACGAGATCATGCGCCTGCCCAACGGCGAGGTGTTGTCGGTTTTCAAGGACATCACCGCACGCAAGCACGCCGAGCATGCCTTGCACCTGTACGCGAAGATTTTCGAGCACAGCGGCGAGGCGATCCTGGTCACCGACCGCGACAATCGCATCATCGCGATCAACCCGGCGTTCACCCGGCATACCGGCTATACGCTGGAAGACCTCGGCGGGCAGGATCCGAGCGTGCTCGCGTCGTGCCGCACGACGCGCGAGACTTATCGCAGCCTGTGGTCGTCGCTGGACGAAAAGGGATTCTGGCAGGGGGAATTGTGGGATCGGCACAAGGACGGCGGCGTGTACCCCAAATGGGCGGCCATCTCGGCCATTCGCGACGGCTCGGGCGCCACCACCCATCACATCGCGAGCTTCACCGACATTCGCGAGCGCAAGGCCGCCGAAGACCGGATCAGGCATCTGGCCCATCACGACGCACTGACCGGCCTGTTCAATCGCTACAACCTCGAAGGCCGCCTGGCCCAGGCGCTGCTGGCGGCGCGGCGCGATCAGGGGCAACTGGCGGTGATGTTCATCGACCTCGATCGGTTCAAGGTGATCAACGATTCGCTCGGCCATCACATCGGCGACCTGTTGCTGGTCAGTGTCGCGCGCAGGCTGACCGCCTGCGTCCGCGAATCGGACATCGTCGCGCGCCAAGGGGGGGACGAATTCGTGGTGGTGCTGACCGGCTTCGCGGCGGCGACCGACATCACCGCCGTGGCGACCAAGATCCTGGCCTCGGTCTCCGAACCGTTCGAGATCCATGGGCTGATACTGCATACCTCGCCCAGCATCGGCATCAGCCTTTTCCCGGGCGACGGCACCGATGCCGAAACCCTGGTGCGCAATGCCGATACCGCCATGTATCACGCCAAGGACCGTGGCCGCAACAACATCCAGTACTTCACCGCGCGCATGAACGCGCTCGCGGCTGAGCGGATGGAGATGGAGCGCGATCTGCGCACCGCGATCACCGCGAAGCAGCTGTCGCTCCATTATCAGCCCAAGGTGCGGGCCCACGACCAGAAAGTCATGGGAGTCGAGGCCTTGTTGCGCTGGCAGCATCCCGTGCACGGACTCATCCTGCCCGAGCGTTTCATTCCGATCGCCGAGGAGACCGGGCTCATCGACGTGATCGGATTGTGGGTGCTCCAGGAAGCGTGCCGCCAGCATGCATGCTGGCGGGCGGAGGGTTTCCGGGGCCTGAGCATGGCGGTGAATGTTGCGCCCCGGCAGTTGCGGTCGGCGCAACTGGTGGAGCAGGTGCGTGCCGCGATGGCGGACAACGGCTTGGGCGAGGGTGATCTCGAGCTCGAGATCACCGAATCGGCGGCGATGCACGAGCCGGAACTGTCGATCGAGCGCTTGCACGCACTGCGGAAGCTCGGGGTGTCGATCGCGATCGACGACTTCGGCACCGGATACTCGTCACTGGCCTACCTGCGGCGCCTCCCGCTGCAAGTGCTCAAGCTCGATCGTGCGTTCGTGGCGGACGTGGAGGCGGATGGCAACGATGCCGCGATCAGCATCGCGACGCTCGCGCTGGCGCACAGCCTGGGGTTGCAGGTCGTGGCCGAAGGGGTGGAAACCGTCGGCCAGCGCGATCTCATGGTTGCCCATGACTGCGACCTGCTGCAGGGCTACCTCTTCGGGCGGCCTCGCCCGGCGTCGTTCTGGAGCGAGAAATGGCTCGCCGAGCGCGACCGCGCGGTTGATTGAAGCTCAGACGTCCCGGTGCGCCGCATGATCGAGCTGCAGCTCCCAGACGCCGGCCGGCGGCGTGTTGCGCCAGATCGTGGTGAGGCGGCGCCAGCGCAGCCCGGGTTGCGGCTTGAAGGGTGCGCGTGGCTGGTAGGTAAACTGGATCAGGCGACGCTCGGGCGAGCGCGCGAGAAAGCTACACAGGCTCGCGGCGGTATCCGCGGCGACGTCGGCCGGCAGCGAGCGGAAGGGCAGGCTCGAAACCAGCACGATCCGGCCGGGCGCGTCGATATGGGCATCGACCACCTCCTTGGCCGTCGCCTGCCTGACATCGACGTCGGGGTAGTGGCGCTGCAATCGATGGGCCAGCCGGGGTTGCAGCTCGACCGCCATCAAGGGGATCCCCGGCCAGCGGCTGAGGAGGGCGGCGGTCACCGGTCCGGTGCCCGCCCCGAGCTCGATCAGGCGTTCGGCCCCCGCTGCCGAGTTGGCCATCGCGTTGGCAAGATAACGGGAGGAAGGCACGAGCGAGCCGGTCGAGCCCGGGCTGCGCAGCATCGCAATCAAGAGTTGCACGGGCATCGGCGGCAGTGAGAGTGACGAGGGATTGTATGACCCATGAAATGGGCTGGACTGCATTCGGGATGCCTAGTGCATGCTGCTCAGGTAGTCGACGACCGCGTCGATGCGGTCCGCGCCGAGGGTCCGCACCGCGCCGGTCATGGGCGGGTAGAGCCGCTCTCCCGACATGTCGAGATAGCGTTTCAGGCTCAATCGCAGGTACTCGGGTTGTTGTCCGGCCAGGCGCGGAAAGGAGGCTTCGCCGCCCGCATCCGCGCGGTGGCAGCGCGCACAGAGCTCGGTGAAGTGCGCGGCCCCGTCGCGTGCTTTGGGCCCTGCCTGCGCGACCGCGGGCACCGGCTCCGCGCTGGCGAAAAACAGGGCGATGGTTGCCTTCTCTTCTTCACTGAGCACTTTCATCAGGCCTTGCATGAAATCGTTCTTGCGCCGGCCGGCCAGAAAGGCTTCGATCTGGTCGAGTACGTAGGCAGGATGCTGGCCTGCCAGATTGGGCACGTCCGGCAGCGTGCTGTTGCCGGTTTCGCCATGGCAGTTCATACAGAACGCGGCGGCCTTCTTGCCCGACTCGGCGAGGCTGGCATGTAGTTGCGGGTCGGCCGAGGCTCTTTCGACCAGTGCGCGTGCATCGCTCGCGAGCACCGGGCCCGGCAGCGCAAGCGCCAGCCAGAGTGAAAGAAGCGGGATAATGCGGGAAGACATTCAACGCCCCTTGAAGACATGGGAGGGATGATTTCATATGAAGCCCGACGAGCCGGATTCTAGCATTCCGGCGTTGCGATCCGTGCATTGTGTACGGGCGCGCGAACGCCGCCCGGCGCGATGGCGGCAGGTCGCGGTGTCGATGCTGGCGGGATTGTCGGGATGTGCCGCGGCCGCTGAGGTGGACTTCCGAAAGGCCTTGATTGCCGTGGATATCGGCCATACGGTCGCGGCGCCCGGTGCGATCAGTGCGCGTGGCCGCAGCGAAATGCAGTTCAACCGCGACCTGGCCCTTGCCGTCGCAGCCGCGCTCGGGCGGCTGGGCTTGAACACCGTTCTGGTCAACGGCGATGGGCGGATCGCTTCGCTGGCGGCGCGCCCGGAATCGGTGCCCGATGCGGATTTCTTCCTGTCGATCCATCATGACTCGGTCAGCGAGTGGGAACTGCGCACTTGGGAATACGCAGGCGCGGAGCATACCTACTCGGATGCCTGGACCGGGCACTCGATGTTTGTTTCAAACCGTAACCCGGCGCTGCGGCTGAGTACCTTGTGCGGTTCGGCGATGGGCGCGCGACTGCAGCGGACCGGCTTCGTAGCCACTACCAAGAACGCGCGCAAGCATGCCTACGCCGACCCATTGCACGCGGTGCACTACTACGACAACCTGGTCGTGCTGCACCGTGCCAGGCAGGCGGCGCTGTTGTTCGAAGCCGGTGTGATCAAGCATCGCGACGAGGAGTTGCTGCTGCGCGATCCGGAGCGGCAGGCGCGCATGGCCGCCGCGATCGCGACCGGCGTGGCGGCCTGCATGCAGGTACGCCACCTGCCCTGAGCGGGGCGGGCGCGGCACATCAGACGAATAGCGGCTCCGGCTCCAGCGCGACGCCAAAGCGGGCCCGTACGTCCGCCTGGATGGCCGCCGCCGCCGCGAGCACGTTCGGCCCGGTCGCGCCGCCGTGGTTCACCAGCACCAGCGCCTGGCGCTCGAAGCATCCCACCGGCCCCAGGCGTCTGCCTTTCCAGCCGCAACGGTCGATGAGCCAACCCGCCGCGAGCTTGGCCGTGCCGTCCGCTTGCGGATAGTGAGGGAGGTCCGGATCGTGGGCCAGCAGGTGTGACAAGGTGGCGGCGTCGACGACCGGATTCTTGAAGAAGCTGCCGGCGTTGCCGATGAGTGCCGGGTCGGGCAGCTTGCGCCGGCGAATCGTGGCGATCACGTCGGAAATCTGTACCGCCGTCGGCGTGGAGAGTTCGCGGGCGGCCAGTTCGGCGGCGACGTCGGCGTAGCGTGTGAGCGGTTGCCATCGTCGGGGCAGGCGCAGCCGCACCCGCGTGATCAGCCAGCGGCTCGCCTCCGCGTGCTTGAAAACGCTGTCGCGGTAGCCGAAGCGGCAGTCCGCGCGCGTAAAGCACCTCGTCCGGCCATCGTCGAGCGACACTGCGTCGAGCGAGTCGAAGCGGTCGACGATCTCCAGGCCGTAGGCGCCGATGTTCTGAATCGGTGCGGCGCCGACGGTGCCGGGAATGAGCGACAGGTTTTCCAGGCCCGGCCAGCCCCGGTCGAGCGTCCAGCGCACCAGCGCATGCCAGTTTTCGCCCGCGCCGGCTTCCACGATGACGGTTTCGTCATCGCTGGCGACCAGCTTGCGCCCGCGGATCGCGACCTTGAAGACCCAGCCGTCGAAATCGCCACGGAGCACGATGTTGCTGCCCCCGCCGAGCACCAGGCGTGGCGAGTCCGGGCCGAAACCGCTGCCGCCGGCCGCGAGCAGGAGGGCGAGCTGGGCGGGATCGGTGATGGTGAGCAGGCAACTCGCGCGCGCCGGCAGGCCGAAGGTGTTGAGCGGCTGCAGGTCTGCGTCGTGTTCGAGCGCTGGCACGGGCGGAGCGGGGTTGGTCGGGGGGGGCATGCAGGTGCGGGCGGGCAAGGTTGGGCTCAGGTCTCGCCGGTACAGGTCGCAGCGTCGCGGTGGTTCGGGTCGATCGGAAAGACGCGGTCATAGCAAAGATTGAAGACGAACGCATAGACGACGTACGTGCCCGCCAGCACCAGGTCCGCGATCAGGGCTTCGAGCCAGCTCATGCCGGTCCACCACATCAGCACCGGCAGGGTCAGGGTGAGCATGCCGAGCTCGAAGCCGAGTGCGTGCACGACGCGCCACCGGGTCGGGCGCCGGTCTGCGGTGCGCCCCGAAAGACGCCCGTCCAGCCAGTCGAAGGCGGTGTTGTAGGCGCCGTTCCACAAGGCCGCGATCAGTGCGAGAAGCGCCATCAGCACCGCCGATTCGGCGAGCGGTGTGCCGGAGGCCCAGGCGAATGGCGGGGTGATCAGCAGCAGCCCGAAAAGCTCGAATAGCGCTATCTGGCGACAGCGATCGGCAAACGATCGAAGCTTGGGTCTGGCGGGGGGCACGGATTGGTGATCAGGGTTATAGTGGCAACTTTTTCAGCGCCGCGCTGAGATGCGTCCGCCGGTGCGGTTTGCCTGGTGACGATCGGGGCGATGGAAAGCGCGCCGCAATTGCCGGCCAGGAAATCGAAGCCGGGCGCGGGCAGTGGTGGCCACACGGCCACGGACCGGACTCTAGCATGCTTCCCTGGCGGATTCCCACCGCCTCGTTCATGGTCGGCACGGCCTGGCTGGTGCGTGGCGGTGGTTTTCGGCGCACTTTGATCGTGCCGCGTGGCAGCCTGGGCGGGTGTCGGTGGAAACCCGGCAAACGCCGCCCCGCCGGGTTCACCCGGACTTTATCCAAAGGCGCAAATCCGGTAACTTGGTGCGCAATCGCAGCTATAGTCATGCCATGGCGCAGCCTGACCGAGGCATTGGAAGGCTGAAACCAACAACAACGATCCGGGAACCGAATGCTCGAACTGGACAACATCGTCAAGGCCTTCGGTGGCTTCAAAGCCGTCGACGGCTGTACTTTCAGCGTCAACAAAGGCGAAATACTGGGTCTGGTCGGGCCGAACGGCGCGGGTAAGACCACGCTTTTCGGCGTCATCGCCGGTGCCCTGCAGGCAAGCTCGGGAACCATCCGCTTCCTCGGCGAGGACGTGACTCCGCTATCGACCGATGCCTTGTTCCACAAGGGGTTGGTGCGCACGTTCCAGATTCCGCACGAGTTCCATCGCCTGACCGTGCTCGAGAACCTGATGATGGTGCCGCCGAACCAGCCCGGCGAAAGCCTGTTCGCCAACTGGCTGGCATGGGGCAAGGTCCGCGCGCGCGAAGAAGAAGTGCGTGCCCGGGCGGTCGACACGCTCGCCTTTCTCGAGCTCACCCATGTGACCGACGAGCGTGCGGGCAATCTTTCCGGTGGCCAGAAGAAGCTCCTCGAGCTTGGCCGCACGATGATGACCGACGCCAAGCTGGTGCTGCTGGACGAGCCCGCCGCGGGCGTCAATCGGACCCTGCTGCGCAAGCTCGAGGAGAAGATCCAGATCCTCAACCGCGAACGCGGCTACACCTTCATCCTGATCGAACACGACATGGAGATGATCGAAAAGCTCTGCCACCCGGTGGTCTGCATGGCCGAGGGCAAGGTATTGATCCAGGGCGACTTTCATACCGTGCGCAGCGACCCGCGGGTGCTCGAGGCCTACCTGGGCGAACCGGCCGGGGCCGAGCGCGAGCAGGCCCAGCACGATCCGCATATCGAAGAAGCGCGCGAGCAGGAGCTCCACAAGGAGGATCTATGAGTGCCTTGTTGTCGATGCAGGCGGTGCGGGGTGGCTACGGCGATGCCGACATCCTGCAGGGCGTCTCGATCACCGTTGCGTCGCGCGAGATCGTCGTGATCGTGGGCCCCAACGGGGCCGGCAAGTCGACCGCGATGAAAGCGGTGTTCGGGCTGCTCAACGTGCGCGGCGGGAAGATCCTGTTCGACGGTGACGACATCACCGGCTGGGTGCCCAACCGGATCGTGAAGCGTGGCATCTGCTACGTGCCCCAGGTAGACAACGTGTTCCGCGAGATGACGGTGCACGAGAACTTCGAGATGGGCGCGTTTCTGCGCAAGGGAGAACTCGGCGCGGCCTACGATCGGGTGTATGCGCTGTTTCCCGATCTCAAGGCCAAGCGCAAGGCGCTGGCAGGCGATCTGTCCGGCGGGCAGCGGCAGATGGTCGCGATGGGCCGGGCGTTGATGCTCGATCCCAAGCTGCTACTGCTCGACGAACCCACCGCCGGGCTTTCGCCGAAGTACATGGAGCAAATATTCACGATCACGCGCGACGTGCGGGATTCGGGAGTGTCGATCATGCTGGTCGAGCAGCACGCGAAGCAGGCGCTCGCGTTCTGCGACCGCGGCTATGTGCTCGCAACCGGCGCGAATCGCCACGAGGGCAGCGGCGCGGCCTTGCTTGCCGACCGCGAGGTTGCACAGATGTTTCTTGGCGGCTGAACAGAGAACAACAAGAAATGACGCTTATCGACTTCATCAACTTCCACATCGTCCCGGGCGTCGTGCTCGGCTCGATCTACGCGGTCGGCGCCATCGGCATCACGATGGTGTTCGGCATCCTGCGCTTCGCCCATCTCGCCCACGGCGATCTCGCGACCATGGGCGCGTTCGTCGCGCTGTCGGCCATCGGCCTGTTCGGGGTCAGCCCCTGGATCGCGCTTCCGATCGCGATGATCGTCTGCGCGGCGATCGCGATCGGCCTCGACAAGACCTTCTACGATTATCTGCGCGACCGCCCCAAGATCCTCACCGTGATGGCGTCGCTCGGGGTCGCGCTGATGCTGCGCTCGCTGGTGCAGGTGATCTGGGGCGTCGACTCCACCACCTACCAGCGCGGCATCGTGCGGCCTGACGACTATTTCGGCATCCTGTTGCGCGACCGCGAACTGTACACCCTGCTGGCGGTCGCGGCGATCGTGATCGGCCTGGAAACCTTCCTGCGCAAGTCGAAGTGGGGCAAGGCGATGCGCGCGATGTCCGACAACCCCGATCTGGCGCGCCTCTCGGGGGTGGACAACCGGCATGTCACGATGCTGACCTGGGCGATCGTCGGGGCCTTGTGCGCGGCGGCGGGTTTCCTGCTGGGGCTCAACAACGAGCTCAATTCGATGATGGGCTGGCATCTGCTGCTGCCGATGTTCGCCGCCGCGATCCTGGGTGGCGTGGGGCGGGTCGAGGGGGCGCTGCTCGGCGGACTGATCGTCGGCATCGCCGAGGAACTTTCGGTGCTGATCCTGCCGGGGCAGTACAAGGCCGCGACGGCCTTCGTGATCCTGCTGCTGATCCTGCTGGTGCGTCCGCGCGGCCTGTTGAACGGGAAGGTGCTCTGACATGGAACTCATCGGTCTCGCAAACTACGCCATCTTCATGGGCATCCTGATCGGGATCTACGCCCTGCTGGCGCTCGGCCTCAACATCCAGTGGGGGCTCACCGGGCTGTTCAACGCCGGTATCGCCGGATTCTTCGCGGTCGGCGCCTATACTTCGGCGATCCTGACCAGCCCCCACGTGGTCGGCAGGGTCGGCGGCTTCGATCTGCCGATCGTGGTCGGCTGGGCCGGCGCCATCGTGTTCGCCGGCCTGATCGCCTGGCCGATCGGCAAGGTGTGCCTGCGCTTCCGCTCCGACTACCTCGCGATCGCGACGATCGGGGTGGCCGAGATCATCCGCCTCGTGATCAAGTCCGAAGACTGGCTGACCGGCAGTTCGCGCGGCATCACCGCCATCCCGCGCCCGTTCGGCGAACTCGACTATGTGGCGTCGCAACTCGCTTACCTCGGACTGGTGATCGCGGCGGTGGCGGTCGTGTATTTCCTGGTCGAACGCCAGTTGAAGTCGCCGTGGGGGCGCATGATGCGCGCGATTCGCGACAACGAGGCCGCCGCCGCCGCGATGGGCAAGCGGATCGAGGCGCGGCGCTTGCAGGCCTTCATGTTCGGTGCCGCGGTGATGGGCCTCGCCGGCGCGTTGTTCGTGCATTTCAACCGCTCGATCACGCCCGAGGCCATCGATCCGATGATCGCGACCTTCCTGATCTGGATCATGCTGATCCTGGGTGGCTCGGGCAACAATCGCGGGGCGATTCTGGGCGCGATCGTGATCTGGGTCGTCTGGTCCGTTTCCGAAATGCTCACCGACCGGCTTCCGACCGATGTGGCGCTTCAGGCAAAATACATCCGCATTTTCGTGGTCGGCCTGACCCTGCAGTTGGTCTTGCGCTTCCGACCCGAGGGCATTCTCCCTGAAGAACGGACAAGAAGAACCGCGCGATGACACGCCCCCGGTTTGATGCGGGGGCGGGCGAGTCGTGGCAGGGCCAACGCGTACCCGTCGGGTACTTTAATTTGGAGGTATGAACGTGAAGCTAAAAACCACTGCAGGACTGATCGGCTCGATTCTCGGTGCGACCCTGCTCGCGGCAACGCCCGCGCAGGCGCAAAACGTCAAGATCGGGCTGCTGGGTGGCATCACCGGGCCGATTGCCGCGATGGCGCCGCCGATGCTCGCGGCCTCGCAACTCGCGGTCGCGCATGTCAACGAACAGGGCGGTATCGGCAATGGCGGTAAGCTCGAGGTCGTGGTCGGCGACTGCGGCTGCAACCCGCAGAACGCCACCGACGCGGCGACCAAGGCGGTCAATATCGACCGGGTGATCGGCTTGGTCGGGCCGGCCTGCTCGGGTGCGGTGCTCGCGGCCGCCAACTCGGTCGCCGTGCCTGCCGGGGTGCTCCTGATCACGCCGTCGGGCACTTCGCCGCAGATCACCACCATCAACGACAAGGACCTGGTGTTCCGCACCGTGCCGTCCGACGACTACCAGGGCCGTGCGCTGGCCCGCACGCTCAAGGCGCGCGGCACGAGCAAGGTGGCGGTGGCCTTTCTCAACAACGACTACGGCAAGGGTCTGGCCGAAGCGTTCAAGGCCGAGTTCGAGAGCAATGGCGGCACGATTGCCGGTTATTCCGGCCATGAAGCGGGCAAGGCTTCGTACCGTTCGGACCTGGCCGAACTGGCCAAGGCGGGGGCCGATACCCTGGTCATCTTCGATTATGGCGACGGCACCGGCCTGGTGATCATGCGCCAGGCGCTCGAGAACAATTTCTTCAAGAACTTCGTCGGTGCCGACGGCATGAAGTCCGATGCGGTGATCCGCGAACTGGGTGCCGAGAACCTGACGACCTTCTTCGCCTCCGCCCCGGTCGGCGAGGCCTCGACCTCGCTCGAGTCCTTCGGCAAGGCATTCGCGGCGGCCGGGCAGAGCCCCGACGCGATCTTCACCACCACGTCTTACGATGCCGCTTTCCTGATGGCGCTGGCAATCGAGAAAGCCGGTGGCGACAAGACCAAGCTGGCTGAATCGCTGCGCGCGGTATCGTCCGCGCCGGGTGAGCCGATTATGGTCGGTGAATGGGCCAAGGCCAAGCAGTTGATCGCCGAGGGCAAGGACATCGACTACAAGGGCGCGGCCGGCGACCACGAATTCGACAAGAACGGTGACGTTCCGGGGACCTATGCGTTCTTCAAGGTCAGCGGCGACACCTACGAGTCGCTGGGCGAAATGAAGTAAGCGGGATCACCCCCTCGTCTTGCGGCAAGGCCGGCCGAAAAAACGGTCCGGTGCGCTGGCGAGGGGGCGACCAATGCGCTTTTCCAGCCCTTCGGAATCGTCATGAGCGACTGGCATGTGGCGGCTGGTGGGCAGAAGCACCGCGTTGGTGCATAATCGGGCAATAATATTCGTCGTTCGACCGGTCTGCGCGTGTCCACGCGGGTCGATGTAGCCAAGGTATCGTTCGCGTTCGCTCCCGGTCGAATGCCTCGTCCGGCCGGAGCACCGGGCCGCCACGCAAGCATGAATCCTGTTTCCGCATCCTCTCTCGCCGGGCCAGCGGATGGCGCCCGCTCCTTATGGTTGCGATTCGTGCTGCCGCTCGTGCTGATATCGTTGCTGATGGGCCTGATCGGCGCCGTCGGCTATCGCTACCTGAGCGGGGAGATCCGCCGCGAGACCCAGCGCACGCTTGTGGTCATCGCCGAGCAGAAGCGTCAGCAGATCGAAAACCACCTCGCCGAAACGCGGATCGATGCCGAATCGTATTTTTCGGCCGATTCGAGGCTGGCGGTATTGTTCAGCGAGTGGCTCGCCGGCGGCCGGCATGATGACGCGATCGTGGCGCGGATGTACGACCATCTCGGCGATGTGGCGCGCAGGCGCGGCTGGGACGGATTGGCCGTATTCGACGCCGGGGGTCAGCCCGTGTTCAGCTTGGGCGAAGTCGGTCCGGGTGGCCATGCCAGCCTGATCGGCGATGTTCTGGCACGCCCGCGTATCGAGCTTGTCGACCTGCATCGCAGCGCCGGGAGCGGGGGGCATTACGGCATCGTCGCGCCCATCGGCCCGAAGGATGGGCCGCTGGGCGTGGTGTATCTCGCCTGGCGGGCCGACCGGGTGCTCGACCCGCTGGTCGAATCCTGGCCGGTGCCGACCCGCACCGCGGAAACCTATCTCGTCCGGCGCGATGACGAAGGCGTACGCTTTCTGACGCCACTGCGCCACCAGCAGGATGCGGCGCTGACGCTGATCCGGCCCCTCGGCACGCCGGACCTGCCCGCCGCCCGTGCCGTGCAGGGCGAGCTGGGGATTCTCGCCGGTGGCCGTGACTATCGCGGCGTGCCAGTGCTGGCCTATGCCGCCGCCGTCGCCGGCACGCCGTGGCTCATGCTGGCCGAGATCGACGAACGCGAAGCCTATGCCGGGATTCGCACCGTTGCGTGGGTGACCGCGTTGGTCATGGGGCTGGGCCTGTTGCTGATCCACGCGGCGGCGTATCTCTTGTGGCGGCGCGCGCAGCAGCGCCAGGAACTGGCCGCGCTGCAGGCGCAGCGCGCCGCCGAGGCGCGCTTCCGGGTCGTCTTCGAGCGGGCGCCGCTCGGGGTTGCACTGGTCGATTCGCGCAGCGGCCGGTTCGACGAGGTCAATCTGCGCTTTGCGCAGATCGTGGGCCGATCCGTGCAGGCGCTGGCCGGGCTCGATCCCGTCAGCATCACCCACCCCGACGACGTGCCTGAAAGCCTCGACCAGATCGGACGCCTGCGCGCGGGTGAAATCTCCGGATACCGCCTGAACAAGCGCTACCTGCGTCCGGACGGCGCGATCGTGTGGGCGAGCCTCACCTGCGCGCCGGTACAGGTCGATCACGAGGCGGCGCCGCGCTATCTGTTCATCGTCGAGGACATCACTGCGCGCATGCAGACCGAAGAGTCCCTGCGCCTGAGCGAGGCGCGTCACCGCTTGCTCGGCGACAATGCCATCGACGTCATCCTGACGATGGATCTCGATGGCCGCTATTCCTATGTCAGCCCTTCGGTCGAGAAGCTGCGCGGCTTCACCGCCGACGAAGCGAAGCAGCAAACCCTGGAACAGGTGCTGACGCCGGATTCGCTGCGCGTCGTGAACGCGTATCTCGAGTGCTTGCGCGCCAGCCTGGCCGCTGGCCGTCTGCTCGAAGCTTTCCGGGGTGAGCTGGAACATCGCTGCAAGGACGGTTCGACGGTGTGGGCCGAGGTCACGGCGAGTCCGCTTTTGAGTACCGACGGCAGCCTCGTCGAGATCCTCGGCGTCACCCGCGACATCAGCGAGCGTCGGCGCCACGAGCGCGAGCTGGAGCGGGCGTCGGCCGCTGCCGAAGCTGCCAACGCGGCCAAGAGCGAGTTCCTGGCGCACATGAGCCACGAGATCCGCACGCCGATGAACGCCGTGCTTGGTCTCGCCCAGGTGCTCGAGCGCGAGCCGCTCGCCCGCAACCAGCGCGACATGGTCGAGCGCATTCGTGGCGCCGGGCAGTCGCTGCTGTCCATCCTCAACGACGTGCTCGATTTGTCCAAGATCGAGGCAGGGCAGCTACGCATCGAGCCGCGCCCCTTCGACCTTGCGGTGTTGCTCGCCAACGTCGATAGCCTGATGGGGCAGGCCGCGCGTGCCAAGGGCTTGCTACTGCAGGTGGATGCACCGTCGGTGCCGGCGGAGCCCCTGCTGGGCGACGGGCTGAGGGTGGAGCAGGTGCTGTTCAATCTGACCGGGAACGCCATCAAATTCACCGCGACGGGGGCCGTGGCCGTGCTGGTCGAGGCGCGCGACATCGGGGCGAAGTCGCTGCGGCTGCGATTCGATGTGCGTGACAGCGGCATCGGCATCGCACCCGAGACGCTCCCGCGGCTGTTCGCACCGTTCGCACAGGCCGATGCGGGCACGGCCCGCCGCTTTGGCGGCACCGGGCTGGGTTTGTCGATCTGCAAACGCCTGGTGGAACTGATGGGTGGCGAGATCGGTGTCGAAAGCCGGCTCGGCCACGGCAGCACCTTCTGGTTCGAACTTCCGCTGCAGCGGGTGGGGGCGGACGCGGTGCGGAAGCTCGCGCACGAACGGCCCGTTCGGGTCGCAGCGGGCCCTCGCCTCGAGGGCGCGCATCTGCTGGTCGTGGACGACAGCGCGATGAATCGCGACTTGGTCGAGCGCGCCCTGCGCCTTGAGGGCGCGACCGCCACGCTGGCGGCGGACGGGCAGCAGGCCGTGCAGCTGCTGCAGACTCGTGCCGACGGTTTCGACGCGGTGTTGATGGACATCCAGATGCCGGTCATGGATGGCTTGAGCGCCATGCGGGTGATTCGCGCGGAGCTGGGTCTGGAGTCCTTGCCCATCATCGCCTTCACCGCCGGGGTGCGTGATGATCAGCAGGCGGCGGCGCGCGCCGCCGGGGCGAACGACGTTCTGGCCAAACCGATGGATCTCGAGCAAATGGCGACGTTGCTCGCAAGATGGGTCAAGCCGCGGGTGGGGGCTTCCGTGGTGCCGGTGCGGCCGGATGCGGCGACGGAAGACGGTACCGCGTCTTTTCCCGAAATTCCGGGTATCGATCGTACGCGCGCCGAACAGCGCCTGGGCAAGGATCGTTCGATGTTCATCAGCCTGCTGCAGATGTTTGCCGAGGATAACGGCAATGCCGTCGAGCTCGCCCGGCGCGAACTCGATGCGGGCGACCACGCGTCGGCCGCACGGCGCATGCACACCCTGGCCAGCAACGCTGGTTTCTTGTGTGCGCTGGAAATCATGGCCGCCGCCAGGGCGGCGGAAGAGGCCATCGATCGCGGGGCCCCCGGCGTGGAGGCCGCACTGGTCGCGCTCGGGCAACAGGTCGCGGACCTCATGGCCGCCAGCGCGCCATGGTATCGAGCCGAATCGCCGAGCTGAATCGAAGTGTTTCGGCGCCGCACGGGTACGCGCCCACCGGTTACAATCGGGGCCAGAATGCATGCCGGATACCGGGTGTTTCGTGGCTCGACCCTGCTTGGCTTGAGTGAATTTTGACTACGGTATACGATCAGACATGCATCAAAATGGCTGTTCACCCCAATTCTTGCCAAGGTAAGTCCATGACCATCAGACAAACGAAAGCCAAATTGCCGACTCTTCGCTTCAAGTCGGGAGAGGATGTCAAAGTCTTTCGGAAGAAACTCGGTCTGAACCAGTCGCAATTCTGGAGTCATGTCAAAGTGACACAATCGGGTGGATCGAGATTCGAATCGGGGCGGAATATCCCGATGCCGGTACAGATCCTCCTGCACCTCGCCTACGCGACCGACAAGCAGGCCGAAACTGTGTTCAAGGCCTTGCGCACCACCCCCGAGGCCGACTGAGCGCGGCGGCGGCTGGCGTCACCCCACCCGGCCGTCGCTCTTGAGGCGGCCGATGCGCAACACTTCAGGTACCCGCCGCACCGCCCGCATCACCATCGCGAGATGCATCCGGTCGCGTACCTGCACCGTGAGATTGAGCGCGGTGTAGATGCCTTGTTCCTGGTCCATGGTCACGTTCTGGATGTTGCAGTCGGCGTCCGAGATCGCGCTCGCCACGCGTGCGAGCACGCCGCGCGCTTCCTTGGTGAGCACCCGCATCGTCACGTCGAACATGCGGCCCTGGCTGTGTTCCCACTCGACGTCCACCCATCGACCACGGTCGCCGCGCAGCTTGGCGATGGCGGTGCAGTCGTGGCGGTGCACTTCCAGTCCCTTGCCCTTGCGGATCAAGCCGATGATCGGGTCGCCCGGAATCGGCTGACAACACGTTGCGAGTTGCACCGCAATGCCTTCGCTGCCCGAGATCAGGATCGCCGACGCCGGCTTGGGTTTGACGACGTCTGGCCGGCCGGACTCCTGGTCCTGCGCGTGTGACAGGCGCCGCGCGACGATTGCCGGCAGGCGGCTACCCAAGCCGATGTCCGAAAGAATCTCCTTCTTGCTCTTGACGCCGCGGTCGCGCAGGAAGCGGTCCCACGCAAAGGTGCTGATCTGGCCCAGCGTGAGCCCATACACGCGCAGGGCCTGGTTGAGTAGGCGCTCGCCCAGCGTCACCGATTCTTCGTGCTGGGCTCCCTTCAGGAAGTGGCGAATCTGCGCGCGCGCCTTTCCGGTACGCACATACGACAGCCACGCCGGGTTGGGATTGGCATGCGCGGCGGTGATGATCTCGACCTGATCGCCATTGCGCAGTTCGGTGCGCAGCGGCATCAAGTCGTTATTGACCCGGCAGGCCACGCAGCGGTTACCGATGTCGGTATGTACCGCGTAGGCAAAATCGACCGGCGTCGAGCCCTTGGGCAGCGACAGGATCCGTCCTTGCGGCGTGAATACATAGACTTCGCTCGGAAACAGGTCGACCTTCACATGTTCGAGAAACTCGGTGGCCTCGCCCGAAGTCGATTGCAGCTCGAGCAGCGACTGCAGCCACGAGTGGGTTTTTTGCTGCAGTTCGGTAAGGGTCTTTTCGTCGTCCTTGTACAGCCAGTGCGACGCTACGCCGCTTTCGGCGATGTGGTGCATTTCGGCGGTGCGCACCTGGATCTCGACCGGCGTGCCGAATGGCCCGATCAGCGTGGTGTGCAGCGACTGGTAGCCGTTGGCCTTGGGTAGCGCGATGTAATCCTTGAACTTGCCCGGCACCGGTTTGTACATCGAATGCAGCGCACCGATGGCCAGATAACAGGTCGGCACATCGTGCACGATCACCCGCAGGCCGTAGATATCGAGCACCTGCGAGAAGCTCAGGCGCTTTTCGACCATCTTGCGATAGATCGAGAACAAGTGCTTTTCGCGACCCTGCACGTCGGCGGCGATGCTCCACTGCGGCAGGCGCTCGTCGACGCTCTTGAGCACCTTGCCGATGACTTCGCGGCGGTTGCCGCGCGCAGCCTTGATTGCTTTCGACAATGCGCGATAGCGCATCGGGTATTTGTGCTCGAACGAAAGCTCCTGCAGCTCGCGAAACAGCGTGTTCAACCCCAGGCGGTTGGCGATCGGCGCGTAGATCTCGAGGGTTTCGTTGGCGATGCGGCGACGCTTGGCCGGGCGCACGCATTCGAGGGTGCGCATGTTGTGCAGCCGGTCGGCCAGCTTGATCAGAATCACCCGCAGGTCGCTCGCCATCGCGAGCAACATCTTGCGGAAATTCTCGGCCTGAGCTTCTTCCTGCGAGCGGAACTCCATCTTGTCGAGCTTGGACAACCCATCGACCAGCTCGGCCGCGGTCTTGCCGAAGCGCTCGGCGATTTCCTGTTTCGAGATGTGGGTGTCCTCCATGACGTCATGGAGGAGCGCGGCGATCAATGCCTGCGGGTCGAGATGCCAGTCCGCGACGATGCCCGCCACCGCCAACGGGTGGGACACATAGGGATCGCCGCTGATTCTGAACTGCCCTTCGTGGGCGCTTGCCGAAAAATGATAGGCCGCTTCGATGCGAGCGACATCGTCGGCCTTGAGGTAGTTTTCGAGCTTCGCCCGCAGGCCGGCGAAGTCGATTGCCGTATCGCCGCTAACCGGACAATCTATGGCTTCGGGGGGGGCGACGGCCGGCGAGGGGGCGGGAGCAGGTGCAGGGATGGCGTTGGCGGTTTCCATGACGAGTGCCCTCCATCCCCTGTTGCGTCAGGCTTGACCGCGATTGAGCATCTCAAGCCCAACCTTGCCGGCGGCGATTTCGCGCAGTGCGATGACCGTGGGCTTTTCGCGGTTGCTGCGGTCGAGTTCGATCTGCGGCGCCGAGCCGATGGTGATCTGACGGGCGCGATAAGTCGCCACCAGCGTCAGCTGAAAACGGTTCGGGATGCGCTGCAGACAATCTTCAATCGTGATGCGTGCCATGTTCAATCCTGTTCTATGAAATCGAAAAATTGCAGGTTGCGGAGACGCTGATTGGCGTAACGCAGGCGCGACGCCCGCACCACCGCGACGAGATCGTCGATCGCTTGCTGCAACTCATTGTTAAGTATAACGTGCTCGAACTCGCTCACATGCCGCATTTCGCCCCGTGCACCGAGAAGACGGCGCGAAATCACGTCATCGCTGTCGGTGCCACGTCCGCGCAGGCGTGACTCCAGCGCTTCCATCGACGGCGGCAGCACGAAAACCCCCACCGATTCGGGAAACGCCTTGCGCACCTGCTGGGCGCCCTGCCAGTCGATTTCGAGCAGAATGTCGCGCCCCGCTTCCATCTGCTGCTTCAACCAGACCTTCGAAGTGGCGTAGTAGTTTCCATGCACCTCGGCCCATTCCAGGAACTCGCCGCGATCGCGCAGGGCCCTGAATCCGGCGAAGTCCACGAAATGGTAGTCGACGCCTTCTGACTCGCCCGGGCGCGGCTCACGCGTCGTGTATGAAACCGACAACTGCACATTGGTGTCGCGCGCCAGCAGGCCGCGCACCATGGTGGTCTTGCCGGCCCCCGATGGGGCCGTGATGATGATCAGTGTTCCGGGCATTCGCCGTGCGGCATGGCCACTGGCCACACCGTCCTCCTTGGGCACAAGAGCCCCGTCGGGGCAGGAATGAGAATCAGCGTGGCCGCACCATCTGCCAGCGCGCTGCAATTACCCCCGATTGTGCCAGCCCCGGCGAGCTTGCGCCATGCCAGGGCAGGGGACAGCCTGCCGGCCCGGCGCTTGCCAGCCACAGCGATCGGTGTGGCATCGATCTTGTCAGCACGCAAACGTGCCGGTCGTCGAGTGGCCAACCAGCGGGATCAGCGGACGCGGTACACAGCCTCCGAAACCGCCTCATGCGGGTTTGACGGGTTCTTGACGAACTGCTGACGAACCGGGCTCTAAGATGCGGCCGGTGTGAATCAATCCGTTCTCGTCCGTGCGTTTCCTCCGCCCGAACTACCCGGCACTCAATACGGCAATCCGGTTTTGCATGAGTGGCGGCATCGCCACCACATTGCACTATCTGATCATGTTGCTTGCCATGAATGCCGGACTCTCGCCATGGATATCGACAGGTCTGGGCGCCCTTGTCGGAGCGGCTGCCAACTACATGCTCCAGTACCGCTTCACGTTTGGTTCAAGGAGAAATCACACGGCCGCATCCGCCAGGTATGCGGTCGTGGTCGCATTCAGCTGGCTGCTCAATCTCTCCTTTTTCGTGCTCCTCCAGTCAGGACTGGCTGCCCATATCTATGCGGCCCAGCTCCTGACCACGCTGGCCGTGACGCTGTTCAACTATCTGGGTTTCAAAAGGTATGTTTTCTTATGACAAACAAGGATTCTCTGAAGAAGAGAGACACCGCGGCGATGCAGGAACCCGCGGTTTCAATTTTGATTCCCGTCTACAACGAAGCAGAAGTCCTGCCACTGTGCTTCGCGAAGCTGAATGAGGTACTGGTCAACCTGGATCTGACGTACGAACTGATCTTCGTCGATGACGGCAGCAACGACGGTAGCGGCGCGTGCCTGGCAGCATTGGTTGCGATTCAAGACAACGTAAAAGTCATCAGCCTGAGCCGCAACTTCGGCAAGGAAGCGGCAATGTCGGCGGGCCTTGCATACACCCGGGGAGCCGCCACCATCATCCTGGATGCCGATCTGCAAGATCCGCCAGAACTGATTCCGGAAATGATCCAGGCCTGGCGTGCCGGCGCTGACGTGGTAACGATGAGAAGAAGGGCTCGCACGGGCGATGCCTGGCATAAGAGGCTCAGCGCCCATCTCTACTACCGTCTGCTGAACCGCTTGAGCGATGTTCCGATTCCGGCGGATACCGGGGATTTTCGCTTGCTCAGCGCGCGTGCGGTTCAGGCCCTGAACCAGCTCCCGGAGCGGTCACGCTACATGAAGGGAATATTCTCATGGGTAGGATTTCCTACGACGGAAATCCTCTATGAGCGCAGGCCCCGCGCTGCGGGAAAGACGAAGTGGGGCTATGGGCACCTGATGGCGCTCGCCATCGAGGGCATCACCGCATTTTCGACCAGGCCGTTGAGATGGGCGTCGGGAGTGGGAGTCATCGTCGCAGGAATGGGTTTGTCATACGGGCTGTTCATTGCGACGAAAACCATCCTGCTCGGCGAGAAGGTGCCGGGCTATCCGTCTTTGGTGGCCATCATTGCCTTTCTGGGGGGCGTTCAACTGATCACCATGGGTATTCTGGGCGTGTACGTGGGGAAATCGTATCTGGAGGCCAAGCAGAGACCGGTATTCCTCGTAAAGGACGTGCTGCAAAGCTCGCGCGGCGAGCGCGAGCTTCCGCTCGAGGGGGACGAGCATGGTCTTGCGTGAGCGCATTCCCGGATGGCTCTGGGGGTTGGTCTTGATTGCCATCGCACGGCTCCTGATGATGGCCGTGTTCCCGCTCGTCGACACTTCAGAACCCCGCTACGCGGAAACCGCCCGAATCATGGCGGAGACGGGCGACTGGATTACCCCGTGGTTCGAACCCGGCGTTCCGTTCTGGGGAAAACCGCCGCTCGCATTCTGGATGTCCGCCCTGTCGTTTCGATTTCTGGGGTACAGCGAATTTGCCGCCCGGTTTCCCGCGTGGCTCGCGACTTTGGCAACCCTGTCCCTGATGTACGGCTTCGCCCGCAGTCAGTTCAATATCGGGGTGGCTCGCCTGTCCGTGCTGATCTATGCGAGCAGCTTGCTCCCCTTTCTCGCCGCCGGCGCGGTCTTGACCGACCCCTATCTGACGCTGGAGGTAACGCTAAGCCTGGTCGCATTCGGCAAGCTGTCGGAGGCTGCCCGGCCGGTCTGGCAGTATGCATTCTTCGTTGGTCTGGCTCTGGGCATGCTATCCAAAGGACCGCTGGCGATCATTCTCGTACTGGGTGTGGTGCTTCCATGGACTCTTTGGCACGATCGCTCCAGAGAGCATGTGAGGCGTATTGCCTGGATGCGGGGCGCCCTGTTGGTCCTCGTGCTGACCGCTCCGTGGTACGTGCTGGCCGAGATCAAAACGCCGGGATTTCTGGAGTATTTCATCGTCGGGGAACACTTTTATCGATTCATCGACCCTGGCTGGCAAGGGGATCTGTATGGGAGTGCGCACAAGCGAATATACGGAAGCATATGGCTCGACTGGCTTCTTGCAACCTTTCCCTGGGGGGTGGTCGCGCTGTGGCAACTGGTGCGGTGGAGAAAAGCAGGCGGTAGAATGTCAGAGACATTCCGAGGATCGTCCAGCCCACGTATAACGTTCCTGCTTCTCTGGGCCGTCGCCACACCATTGCTTTTTACGTTCTCGGGAAACATTCTCTGGACCTATGTGCAGCCCTCGCTTCCTGCATTTGCAGTCCTGCTGGCCGCCGGTTTGTTGCACCGTCGTGCGTCCGATGATGAATGGCCGCGTTGGCGTTTGCTCGCGATATTCACGCCGGTGGCCGGAGTCCTGCTGGGATGCGTGGCGGCGGCGTATCCCGCATTGGTAAAGACCGAGAAGCAACTGATCGAGTACTACGCCGCGCACGCCCAGCCCGATCAGCCGCTGTACTATGTGGACAGGCGCCCCTTCTCGGCGCGTTACTACTCGCATGGACAGGCGAAACTCTATAGCGACGGCAGTGTGGCCGAACTGCTCGATTGGTACCCCTCCGGAGTCTACCTGGCTGTAAGCGCCAGCCAATTGAGCCACCTGGAAGGCTTGGTCCTCAGTCCGGTCCTGTTCGAGAATCGCAGATACTCTTTGCTTTTTGCCAAGCAGAAACCCGGCGAACAATCTCCTTTTTTCATGAGTGTACGGTGATGAACCAACGGAAGATCCGCGTATTGGTGGTGGAGGACAACGCGGCGCTAATGGCGAACATCGGCGAATTCCTGGAGGAAGGACCATATGTTCTTGATTTTGCATTCGACGGCTTGGTTGCGCTGCACTTGGTGACGACCAATGTTTACGACGTGATCGTCATGGACGTCATGTTGCCGGGTCTGTCCGGATTCTCGCTGTGTCAAAGAATACGCGGGGAATTGCACTGCACCACGCCCATCATTCTCATGACGGCGAAGGATCATATCGATGACAAGGTCGTCGGTTTCACACAAGGAGCGGACGACTACCTGGTAAAACCTTTCAATCTGAAAGAACTCGCGATGCGGATCGATGCATTGCACAGACGCGGCGTGTCCGGAATCTCGGTGCTCCGCGCGGGGAGCGTGGAATTTGAACCCGGCACGCTGCGTGTCCGGCTGAACGGTGGAAGTTACGCCCAGCTTTCGGGCATGTCCGCGCACATCACGGAAGCTCTCGTCCGGGCTTACCCGAATTTCATCTCATACGAGCAGTTGAGCCAGAACCTCTGGGGTGAGAAGGAGGTGGAGCCCCATACCTTGCGAACGCACGTCTATACGCTGCGCAAGCTTCTTCAGGAAAAATTCGGCGTCAGCCTCATCAGAACGCTGCATGGCCGTGGGTACCGCCTTTCCCCTCCGGGAGACGATTGAGCAATGCCCGTCACCATAGAGAGAAGGATTCGCAGGACAGTTCTGAGCGCGATTCTGATGACTTTCTTCCTGACGGTCGCGGCCGTGATGGTCGCGAACGAAAGCCTGGAGCGGTCGCTGCTTGAAATGGATGTACAGGCGGAGCGTGAGCTCGTATTGCAGCATTTGCGTTCCAGCGAAATCCTGGTGTGGGACTCCGCCGCGTTCAAAGCCTACTACGTCCCCCCGGATGTGGCGCCGGACGACCAGCTGCCTCCCATATTTCATGGCTTCCCGATCCCGTTCTCCGGAGAGCTGGAGATCGGCGATGCCACTTTCTTGATTACCACCGGTTTTGTGCGTGGAGGCCGGTTCTATCTCGCCAAGGATATTTCGTTGTTCGAAAGCCGTGAAGCGGCGTTTCACCGGTTTCTGTTCTTTCTCGGCCTGGCGGCCATTCTGTTCGGCATCATGCTCGCGCGCGTGACGGGAAGACGTCTGGCCGTGCCGATTCAGCAATTGACGAGCCAGATCAGAGGGACGGCGCCAGCGCCGCGCATGCCCCGCGTAGACGCGAACTACAAGGATGCGGAGCTTAAGGCGATTGCCCAGTCCTTCAACATGTTTCTCGGAGAGTTCGAAACGTACGTCAAGCGCGAACAATCGCTCATGGGGCTTGCGAGCCATGAGCTCCGTACCCCGATAGCGGTCATTGCGGGGGCCTTGGATGTGATCGAACAGCGCGGCGGCATCAAGGCGGCGGAGAAAGGGCCGTTCATTCGCATGCGCCGTGCGGTAGACGAGATGGCGGCAAATATCGACGTCATCTTGAAGTTGACCCGGCGCAAATCCTTGGTCGAGCGCCGGGAGCCGGTCGGGCTGGTGGACCTGATGAACGAAGTGAAAGACGACTTGATCCGTCACACGCCAAGTGCCGCGGATCGGGTTCGCGTGACCGTGGTCGATTGGCCGAGGGTGAATGAAGACCCCGCGTTGATCAAGATGCTGCTGCGCAACCTGGTTCAGAACGCGGTGCAACATACCGCGGGTAGCGTGAACGTGCAGATTACCCGGTGGGCCATAGAAATCGGAGATGAAGGGACCGGCCTGCCCAAAGCTTACTTGGCCTATTTGAACGATCCTCAAGCCGATGTCGGGGAACTCCTGTCGCTTTCAGGGCTAGGATTGTTCATCGTGACGTTGATATGCGAACGTCTGTCCTGGGCGTTGCAGGTCGTTCCATCCGAGCAGCCAGGGACGACGGTACGCATCTCGTTGTCGCCGGTTTCGAACGTGGCCACGAATGAGATGGACTGAATCGCCGATTGCTTGGGTGGGTGTTCTGACCGCAAATGCGCCGGGCGGCTTGGCTTGGATCGCGTCGCTTTCTGAGCTGCCTGTACGGCAGTGAAGAACCAGGCCCGGCTCGAAATCGAGGACCAGTTTTTCTGAGCTGCCTGTACGGCAGTGAAGATTTCGGTCGACGGGTTCTACAGCGACACGGCTTTCTGAGCTGCCTGTACGGCAGTGAAGAGCGGCGCCGCCGTGCTCGCCAGCATCGTGCATTTCTGAGCTGCCTGTACGGCAGTGAAGTCGACCACGGCAGACGCAACGCCGCGCGCCTGTTTCTGAGCTGCCTGTACGGCAGTGAAGTTCGGGGGCGACATCCGGGGCGCCGAAGCGCATTTCTGATCTGCCTGTACGGCAGTGAAGTGATCCGCGCCATGCGGCCTGGGCATTTGTTTTTTCTGAGCTGCCTGTACGGCAGTGAAGCGGCGCGGCGGGCGCGGATGGACTCGGCATGCTTTCTGAGCTGCCTGTACGGCAGTGAAGCAGGTCGCCGTCCCGCCCGATGCACCCACCCATTTCTGAGCTGCCTGTATGGCAGTGAAGAGGTGGGCCGCCGTGCGCATAAACCGGCGAGATTTCTGAGCTGCCTGTACGGCAGTGAAGGGCTCGAAAATTCCCCGCGCATCCGCACCAAATTTCTGATCTGCCTGTACGGCAGTGAAGCTCGGAGCATACAGCATGAGCGCAGTCGCAGCTTTCTGAGCTGCCTGTACGGCAGTGAAGCAATTGGCGCGGTGCCGGCCACGTTGCGCACTTTTCTGAGCTGCCTGTACGGCAGTGAAGGCCGTCAGCGATCGCAATGACCAGGCCAACGATTTCTGAGCTGCCTGTACGGCAGTGAAGGCTTCCTCGCGGGCCTGGCCGACCACCTTCCGTTTCTGAGCTGCCTGTACGGCAGTGAAGTGATCGCAATCGCCGTCGTCGCCGCCATCACATTTCTGAGCTGCCTGTACGGCAGTGAAGATGTGTCGGAAGCCGCGATACCGCCCCAGCGCTTTCTGAGCTGCCTGTACGGCAGTGAAGGCTTCCTCGCGGGCCTGGCCGACCACCTTCCGTTTCTGAGCTGCCTGTACGGCAGTGAAGTCCGAAACGGGCTACCGCTCGCACTTCGACACTTTCTGAGCTGCCTGTACGGCAGTGAAGATCAGATGCGACCAGTATCCGCCCTGGCTGACTTTCTGAGCTGCCTGTACGGCAGTGAAGATCAAAGCCATGACCGGTGGCTTGCGCAAAATTTTCTGAGCTGCCTGTACGGCAGTGAAGGCTGACGCTGCGCCTACGTCTCGATCCGCAACTTTCTGAGCTGCCTGTACGGCAGTGAAGAATCAGGCGGGCATTGCTCGGGACCCACTACATTTCTGAGCTGCCTGTACGGCAGTGAAGAGCAATCGTATGAAGATGATCTTGCCATCGCTTTTCTGAGCTGCCTGTACGGCAGTGAAGGCCCTGCAAAACAAGCCTTCAGTCTCACGCGGTTTCTGAGCTGCCTGTACGGCAGTGAAGAAGCTGCGGCCGGTTGGATCGGCCGCGCATTCTTTCTGAGCTGCCTGTACGGCAGTGAAGTGCACCTGAGCGAGCACGACGTTTTCGGGCAATTTCTGAGCTGCCTGTACGGCAGTGAAGGCTGTATTCGTCGGGCGCGGGGAGGATGACCATTTCTGAGCTGCCTGTACGGCAGTGAAGCGGCATTGATGCCGGTCCGATGCTTTGCTGAATTTCTGAGCTGCCTGTACGGCAGTGAAGTGGCACGATTGTCGTGAAGCGTGCCGGGATGGTTTCTGAGCTGCCTGTACGGCAGTGAAGAATACCACCCCAGCGCGGCGAGAGCGTCGATATTTCTGAGCTGCCTGTACGGCAGTGAAGGACACAAAGAGCCATAGTTCGAAGTCCAGAAGTTTCTGAGCTGCCTGTACGGCAGTGAAGGTTCGACCACCTCCGAACGCTCTGCATGCGCATTTCTGAGCTGCCTGTACGGCAGTGAAGTCGAGGCGGACCTCGCCCCACTCGTGAATGATTTTCTGAGCTGCCTGTACGGCAGTGAAGATGGGACTGTCATCGTGTGCCCACACCTGACATTTCTGAGCTGCCTGTACGGCAGTGAAGCCGGTCAGGTCGGCGGCGAGGTCGGCGTGGCGTTTCTGAGCTGCCTGTACGGCAGTGAAGTCGAAGGGATGGACCCAGCGGCGATTAGCTCATTTCTGAGCTGCCTGTACGGCAGTGAAGGGTCGCCGGCTCGCGCCGCGCCGGCGGCTCCATTTCTGAGCTGCCTGTACGGCAGTGAAGGGCGGCTCCAGGCCAGCCAGCCAGGCGGGCAGTTTCTGAGCTGCCTGTACGGCAGTGAAGGCGCGGATAGTGCGGCCGCTTGATCCTCGTTTTTTCTGAGCTGCCTGTACGGCAGTGAAGTGTGAGCCGCTTGACTAGGTTTTAGCGGCTAATTTCTGAGCTGCCTGTACGGCAGTGAAGTTCTCCGAAACTCATTTTGATACCGCCCTGCTTTTCTGAGCTGCCTGTACGGCAGTGAAGGACATGCCAGAGCGTGAATAGCGTTTTGCCTGTTTCTGAGCTGCCTGTACGGCAGTGAAGGTCGAGCGAGGATTTTTCGTCGATTTCGGAACTTTCTGAGCTGCCTGTACGGCAGTGAAGCCCGTTGCGCACCTCGGCCGGCTCTTCAACCGTTTCTGAGCTGCCTGTACGGCAGTGAAGGAGGATCCGGGTTTTCCGGGTTTTCGGGATCGTTTCTGAGCTGCCTGTACGGCAGTGAAGTCAGGTGCGACCAGTAGCCGCCCTGGCTGACATTTCTGAGCTGCCTGTACGGCAGTGAAGAAGCGCAGCGGCTCTTCCGGCCGCGCGGCACTTTTCTGAGCTGCCTGTACGGCAGTGAAGCGAATGGCATGGGCGCCCTGGGCGAAGTGTCGTTTCTGAGCTGCCTGTACGGCAGTGAAGTTGTGCATGGCCTCGATCTGCAGATCGAGCTTTTTCTGAGCTGCCTGTACGGCAGTGAAGTTCTTTGGTGTTTTTCCTGCTCTTCGTCGCTCTTTCTGAGCTGCCTGTACGGCAGTGAAGGCTGGCCGGACCCGCCGCAGTGCCCTTCACCTTTTCTGAGCTGCCTGTACGGCAGTGAAGTCGTGTGATGTACGGCCATCCTCGACTCGTAATTTCTGAGCTGCCTGTACGGCAGTGAAGTGTTGTTCTGATTCCAACTCGGAGGCATATCCTTTCTGAGCTGCCTGTACGGCAGTGAAGGCCCGCATGCTCACCGTCTGCAACGGTGAAACTTTCTGAGCTGCCTGTACGGCAGTGAAGAATGGGCATTTGGGTATTGATTGCATTACTGGTTTCTGAGCTGCCTGTACGGCAGTGAAGAGCCCGCCGACCTGTCAGCCAGGGCGGCTACTTTTCTGAGCTGCCTGTACGGCAGTGAAGTAGCGCTTCTACACGACAAGTCTCTATTTGTTAAAGAAAAGCTGCCCAATTCAGTGCGCCCGATCTTTTCCCGTGCATCAATTTAAACCATTGATTAAAAAATGATTGTAAACGCCTTGCAAAAAAGGGTTAGAACCATCGCACGGTCGTGGTGGTGCTTAGGCCGTAGGCGCCGAAGGGGCCGGGCTGGGCGGTGTCCAGCAGCGGGCCGTGGCGGATGAACAGGCGGAAATGTTCGCCGCTGCCGTTGCTGCGTAGGCTGACGAAAGGCAGGGCGCAGCGTTGGGCGGCGTTGTCCGGAATCCGTGCCTGGGCCGCTTCGGCGTCGAGGCCGTGGCGCTTCATCAGCCGTCGCCGCAGTCGCTCGGGGTTGCTGTCGACTTGCACGCGGCTGACGCAGCGGTGTTTCGCCTGTGGCGGAACCGGGGCGACCTCACCGATGTCGAGGTGGTCGCGCATGCCGGTCAGCCAGTTCAATGCCATCAACCGTGCCAATGCCTCGGCGCTGCCGTGCAGGCGCAGGCGGGCGCCGAGGCCGTGCCTGGCCTGCTCGACGTCCGGAAAGCTCACACCTACGTCGTTGCGGCGCAGGTCGTGCAGGCCGCGATGCAGCTTGGCGAACAGCGCGTTCATCAGTTGTGGGGCGGGGAATTCCGGGTCGGGCAGCAGCTTCAGCTCGAGGTAATGGTCTATGGGCGCCATGGTTCAAGCCTTGTCCGCGTCGCCGAATACGCCGCCGCGAATCAGCGTGGCGATGATGAAATGTTGTTGTTCCGGCGCCGGGGCCTTGTCCTTGACGACCCAGTTGTCGAAGAGGTTGTAGAAATCCAGCTTCTCCTTGGGCTGGCGATAGGCCTTGCCCTGGGTGGTGACCGAACCGTAGGGCTCCACCGCGATGGGGCCGTTTTCGTCGGCGCCGGGGTACCAGGTGTCGATGGTGCGCACGGCGTTGCCGATTTTCTGCGAGTGGATCGCGGCAATGGCTCGTTCCTTGTCGCCGACGGCGTAGAGCGTCTTGCTCTTGTCGCCGCGCCCGCGGTCGAGGATCAGTTCTTGCGAAGGGAAGACTTCCTGCCCGGCGCCGATGCGCACGAAGGCGGTGATTTCAAGCAGCACATGCGCGGTGCCGGCGAGGCCGGATTCGATCAGCGCGGCCAGCGTGGCGACGTCGCCGGCTTCGGCCTGCGGCGCGGTGAGGGCGCGCGGTGAATGGTCGAGCGCTTGGAAGGCCCATTGCGCTGCAGCTTGGCCGTCCCGTAGATGCACGATATTTACTTCCACCTGTTCGGCGCCGATGCGGTTGCGCCACAGAAAGCGGCCGTTGGCGAGGTTGGCGGCGTAGCGGCGGGCCAGTTCGCCAAAGCCGTACTGCTGGACGTAGCCTTGCACGGTGGCGATGAGTTTTTTGCGGTAGTCGGCGTCGTTGCAGGCGGAAGGTTCGCCAGTGCCGCCGAGCACGCGCAGGGTGAACCGAACCTTCAGCGTGTCGGCATCCAATGGCAAAGTGGCTACATCCACGATTTGAGGATTGGGGGATTCAAACTTCATATCCAGCTTGGCGGGGTCCGCCCCACCTTTTGTTTTGGATCGATGTGACGCCGTGCCGCGCACGGATTTTTCGCGGATCCTCACGGGCTGCCAGCCGGTGGTGGCATCGCGAGCGTCCCAGTTGCCGGAGAAGAACAGGGCGTCGGATGGGTCGAGCTTGCGTTCGAAGGCGAGCACGGAGGCGGTCTTGAGCGGGGTATTGGTGGTCATGATGAAATTCCTTGAGGGCGATCAGTTGAAGTCGAATTCATGCGCCGGTGTCGGCCGGTAGTCGTTGCGGCAGCGGTAGAGCCCGTTTTCGGGGCAGCTGTCGGCATACCAGAGCAGTTGTTGTGGGCTGTGTAGGCGGTGCGGGCTGAGCCACTGGCCGATGCCATACAGGCTTTCGGCGAAGCGGAACGGCGTATCGCGGTCGCGGGCGTTGGCCACGCTGCCTGCGGGCTGCAACTCGCCCAGGGCGCCGTAGCCGAGCGGGATCGGGACGATCCAGCCGAGTTGCTGGCGGTCGTGCCGCCATTGGCCGTCCCGCCAATGCCAGTTGATGCGCGACAGCGACAGCCAGGCGTCCAGACGCGTAGGCGCCGGGTGCTGCACCTGCATGTCGTGGTGACGCTGTTCGAGCAAATCGCTGCGCTCCACCAGTGCGAAACCGGGCAGCAGACGCAGCTTGAGCTGGTTGAACAGCTTTTCCCGGTCCTCGGCGTCGCCGGTCAGAGACACCACGTAGGGGCGCTGCCGGCCGCGTGGCGCGGGTGACTCGATGACGCTACCGCCGGCGATGCGCATCGCCGCCACCACATTGCGTACCTGAGCGGCGACGGCGGGGGCCGCCTGCGCATCGAGCAGTGCCTGGCTCTGCACGGCGAAGACCAGGCTGATGTCCAGGTGGATGCGCCCTTCTTCCACAATGGCGGCAGTGCTGCTGTCCTTGTCGAGCGGATTGCGGGTCAGGCGGAAGCTGCGGACGAAGCCGCCATCGGTCACCTGTTCCTGGTGGTCGTGGGCGATGACGCCGACGGCATTGAACTGGAGGTCCAGTCCGGCCGCCTGCGTTTTGCGTTCCAGTGCCCACATCAAGCCCAACAACGCGGTGATCGAGGGAAAACCGTGGGTGAGCGGGCTGGAGATGGCGTTGGCGTTCTGTACCCGCAGGCGCGGCAGCACCAATAGATGCTCGAAGTGAGGGCATTCAGCCATGCGCTGCCTCCTGGCCCGCGTCGCCGGCAACGGCGCGGCACTGCATCGGCGCCGGCCATTCGGCGTCGATGAGCGCCTGGCGCGCCCAATGGGCATGTTCTGCGTCACCCACGGGCAGGCCGTGCTGTAGCAGGATGGCGTTGAGCCAGTTGCCGAAGCGGTGCGCCACCTGGTCCGGCCAGTCTTTCCACTCCAATGCCGCGTTGAATGCTTCGTCTTCCTGCTCGTGCTCCGCATCCTTCCGGGGAGGCAATTCGGCACGCTCGGGGTCGAGCCAGAGCTGTTCGCACAGCGGCAGGCGGCAGTCCGGGTCGCGTGTCCAGCCCGGCTGGAGCAGTTGCCGGCTGGCGAGGCCGAAAGCGGCCAAGGACTGACCCAGGGCGCGTTCGATGCGTTCGCGCTTGAGGCGGGTGTCGAGCGTCGGTGCGGGCCTGCTTTCCAGCAGCGCCAGCAGGGCATCGAGCAACTCGCCGACGCCTTCGAAGCGGCGGAAGTGTGCCAGGGCCGAGTCGATGAACAGGAATTGCCGGGGCCGTTCCTGATCCCAGCGCGGTGGCAGCGAGGACAGCAGGTAGTTGAGCCCGCCGCGCTCGCTGTTCAACTGGCTGATATTCTGCGGTTTGGTGCCGCCGAGCTTGCGGATCGCCAGGTTGCGGTAGTCGCGATAGGGCGCGTCGTGCGCCTTTTTGTCGCGCCGGGCCTGGCGCGCGGCCTTGTTGGCCTCGCCGAAGCGCACGTCGTTGATCTCCTGATGCATGGCATGGGCGAGGCTGCTGGAGAACAGTGGCTGCAGCAGGTGGAAGCCGCCATCATCGGCTGGCTTGCCGGACATGCACCAATAGACCTGTTTGGCCAGACCGTGGGACGCCAGGGCAGCAGGGGAGCGGACCAGCCTCTTGAAGGCGGCAGCCCATTGGTCGGCGGTGGCAGCGTCTTCGTGCAGGGCGCGCAGCAGATCGGCGTCGTCGGCCTGTAGCCAGTCGAGCAGGCGGCGGCTTTCGACTTCCAGCTTGAGAAATTTATAGACGTCCAGCGCGGCTGCGTTGCCGACGATGTCATCGGCGAAGTTGTCACTTAACAAGTGGGTGCCGATTTCGGCATGCCGGGGCAGGCTGTTTGGCACGACGTGGAGATTGGTGCCGCGAGCGTCAGGGTGGGTGGCCTTGAGCACGTGGGTCACCGCCTGGATCTGAGCGACCCGCCGCGCGGCATCGGCCAGCCACTCGTGGTAGTCGTATTTGGCGGCGGTGTGCGCGGCAGCTTCGTCGCTCAGGCCCTTGAGTTTGACGTCTCGGCGTTCTGCGATGAAGGCGCTGATGGTTTGCTGAAAGCATCGCTTTCGTTCTTCGGATTCCTGCATGCCACACTCCTGTTTGTATGATTGATGATTTGCTCTATTGCTTTTTTCCAAACCCCAGCATCGGGCAATACCGCCAGCCTTGGGCACTGTCGGGCACGCTGACCGTGGTAAAACGCTCCGCACAGCGCCGCAGCGACAGATCGTGCGCGTCGGCCTGTTCGCGCAGCAGGTCCATCAGATCGTCCTCGCCCCAGATGCCGATGCGCGGGCCGAAGGTAAGTTGTAGCCGTTCGATGCGGCTTTCGGCGCTGGTGTAGATCGCCGGTCTGCCATGGCGGGCTTCCTCGTGGATGGCGTGCAGCAGCAGGCGTTCTTCGTCCTCGTCGGGCAGGAACAGCACTTCGCAGTCGCGGACAGGGTCGTCGCGGAAGGCTTGCTGCTGCGGTAGCGCCCAGGTCAGTGCGGCTCGGGGAAACTGCCAGGTGCAGGCGGCGTCCAGATCGAAGTGCTGGGGTTTGACGCCTCGGGGCGGGGGCTGGCCTTGCGTGTCGCGGGGCTTGGGCAGCATTTGCGCGGCGAGCCGGGCGTGCTCAAGGTCGACCAGGCTGCGTTTGGGCTGCCAGTGCTGTTGCGGACGCGGTTGGATGCGCGGGCGGGCGGTGATGGCCCGGTATTCGTCTTCGCGCAGCAGGGCGCCGAGACGATGGCTGACAAGGCGGCACGGGGCGTCGGCCAGGCCGCGTTCGTCCTCGAAGCCGGGACGCACGAAGGCGGCCTGCGGGTGGCCATCATGTCCTCGATCCGTCGAGAAATGACGCAGATTGGTATCGAAGATTAGGATGTTCGGCGTCTGGCAAGGCCGGTTGCGATGGCGCTGGACACGGCCGGCGAGCTGGATGATGGCGCGCATCGACGAGGGTTCGGCCACCGCCCAGTCGGCGTCCCAGTCCCTACCTACTTCGCATACGGGAGAGGCGAGTACGACGAACAAGTGGTTGGGTTCCGCGCTGGCGTCGATGGCCCGGCGGATTTCGGCCCGTTGGTAAACAGCGGTGGGATCGCGGCGGTCGAGGCAAGTGTCCAGCCGGCGTTCGATGGCCGAGCGTTGCAGCATCGGGAAGCGCGCATGGTAGACGCACAGGTGAATGCGGTAGCCCTCCGGCGCGCCCAGGTGCAGCAGTTCCTGCGCCACGTCGAACAAGGGTTCGATGTTGGCCATGCGCACCAGCCCGAAGCTGACCTGCTTGCCGCTGTGCGGGCAGGTTTCGGCATGGCGGTCGTGTGCCAGGAGGATGGCGCTACGCAGTTCGGCGGCAAAGGCGCGGCGCACGGCTTGCTCCTGTTTGGCCTCGATGCGCAGTGGCAGCAACTCGCCGCAACGCCTCGGGCCGTCCCGCGCGACGGCGCGGCCGAGCGCCTCCACACGGCGCTGGACGAAATCCTGATGCGCCCGGGAATGGGCCGGGGCGTCGCTGCAGCAGGCCGTGTGCACGCCGAACTCGTCCGTCCACAGGCAGGCGATTTCCGGAGCACGCTCCTGGCCGCCATCCGGACCGCGGTTGCGTCGATAGTGGAGACGGCCGGCGCGGTAGGCCTGGAACAGGCCGTCGACCAACGCCGGCGGCAGTGTGGCCGAAGACAGCAGTACGCGGCTGCCGAACAGGCCGGCCCAGTGCACCAGGCGGGTCAGTGCCGGCAGGTCGGCGAGGTCGAAGTCGTCGAGTTCGTCGAGCACCAGATCGCTGCTCATCAGCCGCAGCATCGGCGCGATCTGGCGTCCGGCACGCTGTGCTTCGGTGGCCGGCGTCAGGTGATCGACGGTGCACACCAGTATCGGCGCCGCCAGCAGCGCGCGGATGCGTTCGTCCGCCATCACCCGCGAGAGCAGGCCGTGGCCTTCGGATTGCCCTTCGTAGAGAACATGGTCGTCCTCCTCGATCAGCGCTTGCACCGAAGCCGAACCGTGCGACTCGGCTTGCTGTTCGTAGTGCTCGAACAGCGTGCGGCTGGCGCTGCCGCCCACGCGAATGGCCAGTTCGTCCTCGCCCAGGTGCAGGTCTTTGCGGTAGCTGCGGCCGGTCTGCAGGGTCAGGGTGCGCAGGCCCAGGGCGAAGGTGGCGCGCATGCCCTGCTGCGGATCGGCCAGGGCATGGAGGATGCGGGCATTGGCGAGCGTCTTGCCGCAGCCGGTGGAGGCCATGTTGACGATGAAGGCACCGTGCGCCCGTGCCGCTTCGCGCAGCACGACCGTGGCATCGGCGGCCTTGTCCTGCCAGCGGAAGCGTGCGTCGGCGCTGCGTTTCTGCAAGCCCCGATGCCGCGCCAGCCGCGGTAGGTGACGCTCGAAACCGGGCAGATCATGGCTGACGCTGCCGGCCAGCCGGGCGACGCCGAGCAGGTGTTCGTCCAGCGGTTGTTTGAGGCGGCCGTCATTGTCGGTATTCGCATACAGGCGATAGCCGGTGTCGCCCTTCACGCGCTCGGTCGAGTCGGGCGGCAGGGCGGAGTAGTGGTGGTCGGCCAGCATCAGGCTCAGGCGTGCCAGATGCATGACGTAGGGGTTGTCCGGCCAGTCGCCTTTGCCCGGTTTGTCGCACAGGGCCAGCAGGCGGGTGGCGAGTTTCGTGGCCTGAGTACGCCATTTGGGCAACTGGACCGGTAGCGGGTCGGCGAAATGCCAGTAGGCTTCGACCTCGGCTTGCGTCGCGGGCTGGGCGATCTCGTTCCAGTCGTGCCCGATGGCTTCCAGCAGACGGGGCAGTTGCGACGGGTTGAAGGTCGGGGATTTTCTGCCGAGTGGCGCCTGCTGGCCGCTGATGGCATCGTGCACGGGCAAGACCGGCAGGCGGTGATGGGTCAGGATCAGCCAGCCGATGGCGGCGGCGAGCGGCGGCAGGTTGTTGAAGGGCGGTGCAGCGTCGGCGTCCAGGCCGTCGCGCCGGTAGCGGGCGGGGTCGAGCCAGCTGGCGTCGTCCGCCTTGCCCGGCTCGGCCAGCCGCCGCAGCCAGACGGGGTCGGCGTCCGCGCCGACGAAGGCCAGAAACAGCCGCAGCGAAACCCATTCGTGGCGAAACAGGTTTTTGTCCCGCACCTGCCCGCGCAAACGCGCCTGGAAGGCCACGCTGGCCTTGCCCAAATCGTGCAGCAAGGCTGCCAGCTGCGCGAGCAGCTTGATGTCCTCCCCCGTGTGCCAGTCGTTCTCGTCGTTTCTGCGCAGCACATTGCGGCGCGTGCGGTTGGTCGGTACCGCGCCCTGTTCGTTGAACTGACTGGCATTGCCGACGATCCACAGCAGTTCGCTGTGGTCTTTGCCGCGTATCCAGTGGCAGGCCACGGCAGTGTTCTTGCGCGCGGTCTTTTTCAGCAGTTTGCGCAGGGTGTCGAGCCCGGCCTGGGTGATCGGCGTCTGCCAGGTACGGTCGCCGCGGCGTTCGGCGAACTGGTCGAGGATGCGCCGGGTCTCGGTGAGCGCGTTCTTGGTGCATTGGGAGATCAGCAGCACGTTCATGCGGCACGCTTCCCCGTCTCGGTGGCGACGGCTTTCAACGTGTCGATCATGAAGTCCAGCGACTCGGTCTGCACCAGCATCTCGATGCAGCTCTGGCGGAACTCCTGCTCACTGTCGCCGCGCATGGCAGAGACGAAGGCCTGCGGCAGGATCACCGCATCCTTGACCAGGTCGGCGGCGTCGAACACCAGCCCGCCGCGGCGGGTCTTGCCGTGCAGCACCGCGAGGCCGTGCGGCAGACCGAGCACCCAGGTGGCGGTCGCGCCCAGGCCGTAGGCGAGATAGTTGCCGTGGTCGAGAAAGCGGTTGGCCGGGTCGCTGCCGGAACCCCCTTTTGCGCGCGTGAACGCTCCATAGTCGGTGGCGTCGCAGGCGAGCCTGAACAGCGTTTTGGTAAGGCGTGCCTCTTCGGTGAGCAGGGCGGCGTTGTCGGGCGCCGTGCGGATGGCTCGTCGCGAGGCTTCGAGTGCGGCTTCCAGGCGTTCGCGCGGCACGGTGAAGCCTCCATCGGCAAGCGCCCGGTTGCCGGTCCAGGATGCGGCGATTCGCGCCAGGCGGGCCTGTTGCATCGCCTTGGCCGCGCTCAGCCGCAGTGCGTCGTCGAACCAGAAGCGCACCCACGACTGCAGATACTCGGTGGGGCGGTATTCGCTTTGCGGCGAGAACCAGGCGACCTCGAAATCCACCTCATTCGCGGAGAACAGCGGTGTGCCGCCACCACCGCAGAAACCCATCAGAACGCCCGCCTTGGCCAGTTCGCGCATCGCCGCCTGGGTGATCGATGTGCCGGTGCCGAGCAGGACGGTGGTGGTGTTGGCGATCGGGATGTTCCAGTAGGAAGAGCGCGCGCCCTCGTCGGTGACGTATTCGACTCGCCCGCCATTTACGAGCACGCGGCAGTGCTCGATGTAGTAGAGGTTCGCGCGCTTCGAATGCAAGATGGTCTTGAGGTCCGATGCCGATATCGTGTCCATGCTTATCGATCTCCGTTGGGAACAAGGGGTGTTCCCGATGATCCGCCCCCTCGGGGTCACCGGCTGAGCGACCTCATTCGGATTCCGTCGCCCTGTGCATCAACAGGACTTCATTCTTGACCGCCTCCCGCAGGCCTTGCGGCCCCAGCACCTGGCAATGCCGTCCGTGCTTGAGCACATCCATCAGCAACTCGCGGTGGTCCGCATAGGGCACTTCCAGCACGTAGCTGCCGTCGCGGTCGAAGCTGCCGCGCTGGTCGGGATGCCAGTGTTCGGCGGCGACCCAGCGGGCGCGCTCGGGGCTGAAGCGCAGGCGGGCCAAGTGCAGTTCGGTGCCGGCGAAGATGCCGTAGCCCGGGCCGAGAATAGTGTCGAGGGTGTGGCCGGGAACTTCCCGGGCGGTGCGTTCGAGCAGTTCGACCCGGCGGATGCTGTCGACGGCGAAGTTGCGCAGCGCGCCGCGCAGGTGGCACCAGGCGTCGAGATACCAGTTTTCGCGATAGTGGACGAGCCGCTGCGGCGAGATCTCGCGCTCGGACTCCTGATCGCGGCCACGGGCGTAGTACCGGATGGCGAGGCGCTTGCGCCGCAGCAGCGCCGAGCCGATGCTTTCGAAATGAGCGAGCTTCATGCTGCGTTTGCCGATGCCGACGATGAGCACGCGCTTGCGGATTTCTTCGGTGGGGTTGTCGGCCGCGCCGAGCAGCTTGTTCAGGCGCTCGACCAGGGGCGCGACATGGGGGGCGAGAATGCCGCCGGGGTCGAGGTTGGCCAGCAGGTGTTGCATTGTCAGCAGGGCGTGGATTTCCTTGTCGGAGAACCACATGCCGGGCAGTTCGATCTGGGCGCCGCTGGTCTGGTCCGGTGCGAGCTGGTAGCCGCCGAGGTCGCGATTCCAGCTGATCGGCATGTTGAGGTTGCTGCGCAGGAATTCGAGGTCGCGTTTCAGGGTGGCGACCGATACTTCGAGGTGCTCGAGCAGGGTCTGGCGGCTGATGCTGCGGCGGCTGGTGAGAAGCGCGCGAATACGGGCGATGCGATCGGTCTGGCTCACGGGAACACCCGCAGTGGTGATTCGATGATTAGTGACTATACAGTGCGGGTTTGATGATTCCATATGGATTTCATGAAGTACGTGCACTGCCTCACGATCATCGCCATCGACGTGGTGCGCATCGGTGCTACGGCCTGGCGCGGTGGCTCCGGCCGGAGAATCGTGCGATGCTTGGCCGTCGGGTTGGCGGGCGATGCGGCGCGGCGGGTAGCGGGCAGGGGTCGGGCCCGCGGGGCGGGTTGAAGAGAGATGACGAGGAGACGATCATGCGTTCGATTCGAAAGGGGCCGGCTCTGGTGGCTTGGGTCGCGGTGGTGTCGGGGGGGCTGCTCGCCGGGTCGCTGGCCCTGGCTCAGCCCAGCCCGCAGCCGCAGGAGTGCGTGTGCTCGCCGGGCATCAACATCGGTAGCGAAAAGGCGCCGGTGATCATCAAGCATTGCCACTGCGGGGCGCTGGCATGCGCGGTGGTGGTCGGTTCGGGCCAGCTCCAGTGCGTGCGCCAATGAGGGTCGTGCGTTTGCGGTGGTTGAATGCGATCGGGAGATAGTCACCTCAGGGCCGACCTGCTGTTGCTGCTGGTGACCTTGCTGGCCGCAGCAGGATGGATTTTCTCGAAGGAGGCGCTGGCCGGCCTGCCACCGCTGCTGTTCATCGGGGTGCGCTTTCTGCTCGCGGGCATGTTGCTCGCGGTGTTCGGCTGGCGCCAGCTGGTGCTGCTGCCGGGGCGCGGCTGGCTGCGGTCATTGCTGGTGGGGGCCTTGTTCGCGGTGGCGATGGGTTTCTGGATCATGGGTCTGGCCAGCGCCAAACATCTGGGCGAGGGCGCGTTCATCAGCAGCCTGGGCATCGTGCTGGTGCCGGTGCTGGCGCGCTTTCTGTTCGGCGATACCCCGCCGCGCAGCACCTGGGTTGCGATTCCGATGGCGCTGCTGGGTTTTGCCTGCCTGTCGCTGGAGCATGGCTTTCGGGTCGAACCCGGGCAGTGGTGGTTTTTCGCCGCGGCGCTGGCCTTTGCGCTGGTTTTCGTCACCAACTCGCACGTGGTCCGGCAGGTGCCGGTGCTGGCGCTGGGTACGGTGCAGCTCACGATGGTAGCGGTGCTGATCCTGCCGCTGTCGTGGGCGTTCGAAGCATGGCCGGACCGTGTCGCGACGCCGGTCCTGGGTTGGGCCCTGGCCAGCGCGCTGCTGGGCACGACGGCGCGCTTCATCGTGCAATTGCACGCCCAGGGCATGACGACCCCCAGCCATGCCGCGGTGATCCTGATGCTGGAGCCGATGTGGACCGCGATCGTGGCCGCATGGTGGTTCGGCGAGTCGATGAGCATGCTGCAGTTTCTCGGCTGCGGATTGATCTTCCTGGCGCTGGTGGTGAGCCGCTGGTCGTGGATTCGCGGTCTGTTCGCATCCTGAGCGACGATGAGGGCGTGCCTGGCCGCCAAGCGTGGCCAGCGGTCGGAATGTCTATGCTTTGGTGCTATCCTGAAGTCATCGACTGCGGGGGTGGCCATGCGGAATGCGCGCGTGCTGGGTTTGATGGTGGTGGTCGCCGGTGCGGCGGCGTGTCTGGAGCACCGGGCGTGGGGGGCGCCGTCGGGCGTCTTTCGTTGCGATGTCGGTGGACGTACCCTCTACCAGGCCGAGCCGTGCGAAGATCCGGCGACCGAATCCGGGCTCACCGGCGGGAGCTTCACCGTGGTCGATCCCCAGCGCGGGCGCCCGCGCCCGGCTGCGGCCGCGACACCCGATTCGGCCCGGCGGGTCGGGCGGGCCGCGGAGGATGCCGAGGCCGCGGCCCTCGCGAAGGCGGAGGCTTGTGATCGGCATCAGCGCGCGATCGACCGGATCGACGCCCGGGCGCGGGTGCGGAGCACTACGCGGCTTGCCGAGCAGCGGCGAAAGCACAAGGACGAGATGTGGGCGCTGAGTTGCGCGTTTCCCTGAACCAGGGCGGGTACGAGGACCATGGACATACTCTTCCATAGCCCGGCCGACGACGAGTCCGCCTGGCTGGCGGCGCTGCGCTCGGCCTTGCCCGACGCGCGGGTGAGGGCGTGGCGCCCGGGCGACGACGGGGGCGCCGACTACGCGCTCGTGTGGAAGCCGCCGGCCGAGGTGCTGCGCGCACGCGCCGGGCTCAAGGCGGTGTTCAACCTCGGTGCGGGGGTGGATGCGGTGCTGGCATTTCTCGCGCGCCATCCCGGCCTGCTGCCGCACGCGGTGAAGCTGATCCGGCTCGAAGATGCCGGCATGGCCACGCAGATGACGCATTACGTGGTGCATGCCGTCCTGCATCATTTCCGCCGCATCGATGCCTATGCCGACAGCCAGGCGCAGGCCCGGTGGGCGCCCTTGCCGCCGCGCGCGCTGCCGGCGTATGCGGTGGGGGTGCTGGGCGCCGGCACGCTGGGCGCCGCGGTAGCGCGGGCACTGGCCGGCTTGGGCTTTCGCGTGCGCGCCTGGAGCCGCAGCCCGAAGGCGCTCGCCGGCGTGACCAGCTTTGCCGGTGACGCGGCACTGGCGCCATTCGCCGATGGCTTGCACGCCCTGGTCAATCTTCTGCCGCACACGCCCGCAACCGAGGGCATTCTCGGCACGCCCTTGTTCGAGCGGCTTGCCCCGGGCGCCTGCCTGGTCAACGTCGCGCGCGGGGCGCACCTGGTCGAAGCCGACCTCATCGCGGCGCTGGCGTGCGGGCGGCTCGAATGCGCGGTGCTGGACGTGTTTCGCGAGGAACCCTTGCCGGCCGACCATCCGTTCTGGCGCCATCCGCGCATCCGGGTCACGCCGCACGTGTCCGCCGCGACCCTGATCGACGACGGTGTGGCGCAGATCGTCGCCAAGATCCGAGCGCTGGAGCGCGGCCAGCCGGTCAGCGGCGTGGTGAGCCTGGCGCGCGGCTACTAGCCGGCGTCCTGCGCAGCGGAGCGCTCAGGCGCCCGGGGGCGAGGCCGGTTCGGCTTCAGCCGGCTTGATCGGCAGGCAGACCCTGAACAGCGATCCCTTGCCGACCTCGCTTTCGACCTCGATGCGGCCGCGATGGCGCTGGACGATGCCGTACGAAAGCGACAAGCCGAGACCGGTCCCGGTGCCGATGCGCTTGGTGGTGAAGAACGGATCGAATATACGCGACAGGTTTTGCGCGGCGATGCCCTGGCCGGTGTCGGCAATCTCGATCCGGACCTCGCCATCATTGGTAGCGCAGCGGGTTCGGATCGTGATGGTGCCGCTCGTTTCGATGGCCTGGCCGGCATTGACCAGCAGATTCATGAAAACCTGATTCAACTGCGATGCGATGCACCAGATCTCGGGCAGGTCGCCGAAGTCCCGGACGAGTTCGCACTTGTACTTGAGCTCGTTGCGCACGATGTTGAGGGTCGATTCGATGCCGGCGTGGAGGTCGGCCCAGCCCCACTCCTGTTCGCTGCTATGCGAGAAGCTCTTCAGATCCCGGACGATCCGGCTCACGCGCGCGATGCCGTCGCGGGAGTCCGCCATCAATGGCTTGATATCGTCGCGGATGAAGTCGAAGTCGCACGCCGCCTTCAGCCGCGCGACCGCCGCCAGTCCCTCGGTCGGATCGCCCCGGGCCGCGGCGGCTCGGTCGTAGGCGTCGACGACGCGCATGATATCGGCCAGGTAGCGGTCGAGCGTGCCGAGGTTCGAGTTTACGAAGCCGATCGGGTTGTTCAGCTCATGTGCGACCCCTGCGGCCAACTGGCCGATCGAAGCCAGTTTCTCGGACTGCAGCAGCTGGTCGTGGGCTTCTTCGAGGCGCTTGTTGAGCGCGAGTTGGGTTTCGAGGTTGGCGGCGAGATCCTGCTCCTGGCGTCGGCGCTCGCTGATGTCGGTGAACATCCCGTCGTAAAACTCGACCGCGCCGCTCCGGTCGCGCTGCACCGTGGTGCGCCCCAATACCCACAGCTCACCGCCGTCGGCGGTCAACAAGCGGAACTCCTGGTCGTAGGCGTCGCGTCCGGCGGCGGTGAAGCGGGACACTTCGCCGATGACCCGGGCCAGATCGCCCGGGTGGACGATCTGGCTGAACGAGGGCTGGCCGCGCATCAGGTCGTCGACCCGGTAGCCCCAGCGCGCCACGTTGTCGGATACGTATACGACCGGCCATCCCGCCACCGCGCGCAGGCGACAGCACACCACCGGGCTGGCGCCCACGACCTGGTTGGCGATCTGCAGCGCTTCGTCCGAGCGCCGCTGGCGCAGGATGCGCCAGGTTTCGCTGGCGATCAGCTGGATGGTCTCGACATCGGTCTCGTCATAGGGCGCGTGTTTGTCGCCGACACCGGTCATGAGCCTGAGCCGGCCGTCGTCGACAACCGGAACGCCGATCAGGCGTTGCGGGCCGGATGGCCCGTCCGGCGTTTCCTGCCTGCCGGGCGCGCCTGCGCGCTCGTTGATCACGAGCGGTGCGCGGGTGCGGCCGGCCGCGGCCCATGGTCCGGCATCACCGACCGGGGTGGCACCGTCGGCAGGGGCGGCCGCCCATACGACCGGCTCGACCGCTTCGCCGTCGTCGTCGACGCAATGCAGGAACGCGACCGGGCTGTCGGTCATGCGCGCGATCAGGCCGAGCGCATGCTGCATGAAGGCACGCTCGCTCAGCCGCTTGCTGTGCCGCGGCAGTTCGAGCAGTGCCTCGGCGCGCCGCTTCTGCAGGTCGAGCAAGGCCTGGGCGTGGCGCCAGGCGGTGATGTTGGTGGCGACGCCGTCCCACAGAATGCTGCCGTCGTCGAGTCGGCGCGGGCGCGAGCGCACCAGCACCCAGCCCCAGCTACCGTCGGCGAGGCGTACCCGCAGCTCCATCGAGAAGTCGCGCAGCGTGAGCTGGCTCTCGAGCTGGCGCGCCCGCAGTTCGCCGGCCTGCGCCGGGTCGGTGTTTTCCATCATCAGCTCGGGGTTGGCGATCACGTCGTCCGGGTTCAGCCCCTGGATGCGGGTGAGCCCCGAGCTCAGGTAAACGAAGCGGCGCTGGCCGTCCGCACCGACGGTGCTCTGGTAAATGTAGCTGTCGGGCAGGTTGTCGCCCAGCAGGCGGATTCGCTCCTCGCTGGCATGCAGGGCCTGTTCGGTGGCCAGCCGGGCGGTGATGTCCTCGAACATCGCCAGATACGAATCGACCGCGCCGGCGCCGTCGCGCACGGCCTGCACGGTGACCCGCGCGTCGATGGTGCGGCCGTCGCCGCGGATGAAGCGCTTCGTCAGTGCGAAGTTGTCGAGCTCGCCGCGCTGCACCCGCTGGTAGCGGCTGTCGCTCGAGATCGCATCGTCGTCCGGATGCGCCAGGTCCCGGGCATGCATCGACAGCAGCCTGGGTTCGTCGTAGCCCATGATGTTGCACAGCGCCGGGTTCACGATCCGCCAAGCTCCGTCGGGGTTGACCACCGCCATGCCGACCGTGCTGCGTTCGAAGTAGATTCGCAGCCGGCTCTCGAGGTCGGATTCCCGCACCCGGACACGCGCGAGCAGGCCGCTGGCGACGGCCGAGCCGCCCAGCAGGGCGATCACGATGACCCACTGCAGCGGATGCACGTCTTGCTGCAGGGCCTGCAATTGAGCCGGGTTCAGGTGGTTGACGACGATCCAGCGGTAGTCCTGTCCCGCCGCCGCAGCGGGGCCCGCGCCAGCGTGCGGTTCCGGCCCGGGATCCGGCGCGGGGCCACGGCCGGCGCGCGCGGCGCGCAGCGGATGGACGGTTTCGAACGTCCACAGCCCGTCCGCGTCCTCGAACTGCCCCTTGCCGGCCGCCAGCATGCGTGCCCAGCTCGACGGATGCCGGTGCGCGAGCGTCGCCTCGCTGCGCTCGAGCATGAAACCCCATTCGTCGGCCCGGTCGGGCGCGAGCACGTAATAGCCGTCCTGATTGACCACCGCGAGGTGCTTCGACGCCGGCGTGCTCACCGTTCTGACCAGGTCGAGCATGTCGTTCGCCCGATAGTTGAGCACCAGGGTGCCGAGCGTTTCGTTGCCGTTGCCGGCAACCGGGGTCGCGACGCGCAGCATCGGCTTGTACGGTTGCTCGAGCTCGCCGTGTTCGATGCTCAGATCGAGTGCCGACACGAAGATTTCCTGCGGGGCTAGCGCCATCGTCTCGGTGAAGTAGTAGCGATCGCCTAGGTATGCGGGCGGTGCCCGATCGACGTCTGCGGGCGTGCCGTCCTGGTGGTCGACGCGGGCGACCTCGTATCCGTCGCGGCCGATCCAGCGCACCCGGTCGTACGCTGGTTTGGCGCGTGAAAACGCGATGAAATCGTCAATGACGCGCGTGCGTGCGGCCGGATCGGGATGGTTCGCGAGCGCATGCAGGTCGCTGCTGCCGGCCAGCGCGAGCAGATCGCTGACCACCACCTGCAGCCGGCGGTTGAGCACGCCGCTGGCCAGCCCGACGCCGAGGGTTTCGTTGACCACGATGCGCTCGCGCTCGATGCGCGCCCGGAATTCGGAGTGGATGTGCTTGCCGAGCAGGATCGCAACCGCCAGCGGTACAAAGAGGCGGGCGAAGCTGCGGGCGAACGGTGTCACGGCACGCTGTCCGGGCCCGGCGGCATGATGCTCGCGGGGCCGGCATTGGCGATCCGGAAGGCTTCGCGGATCAGTTCGCGCAATTGATCGTCGTCCCAGGGCTTGGTCAGGAACTTGTAGATCGCCCCGCGATTGATCGCCCCGGTGACTGATTCGAGATCGGTGTAACCGGTGAGTACGATCCGGATCGTGTCGGGGTGCAACATGCGCACCCGCGACAGGAACTCGGTGCCGGACATCTCCGGCATGCGCTGGTCCGAAATGACCACCTGGATCGTGTTCCGGGCGAGCAGCTCCAGGGCCTCGACCGGTGACGAGGTCGTGAGAATCGTGTAGCCCTCGCGCCGCAACAGGCGCGACAGCGCGTTCAGGATGCCGATCTCGTCATCGACCAGCAGCAGCGTCCGTCCGTTTGCGTGTGCGATCTTGGCTACCGGCAGCTGCTTGTTGCCGGTCAGCATCAGGCTGAACTCGTCGTCGGATACCGCGCGGCTGAACAGGTAGCCCTGCATCGCGTCGCAATGACGGGCGCGCAGAAAACTCGCCTGCGCTTCGGTCTCGACCCCTTCGGCGAGCACCGACAGGTCGAGGCTGCGGGCCATCACGATGGCCGCGGTCGCAATCGCGGCGTTGACCGGGTTTTCGACGATGTCGCGCACGAAGCCCTGGTCGATCTTGAGCTTGTCGAACGGAAAGCGCGAGACGTAGGCCAGCGACGAATAACCGGTGCCGAAGTCGTCGAGCGACAGCTTCACCCCGATCGCCTTGAGCCGGCGGCAGATGGCGACCGCTTCTTCGAGGTCGTCGATGAAGGCGCTTTCGGTGATCTCGAGTTCCAGCGCGGCCGCCGGCAGGCCGCTGTCGTTCAGCGCGTCGCTGACCACCGTGATCAGGTTGGCCTGGCGGAACTGGCGGGTGGACAGGTTGACTGCGACCCGTAGCGGCATCAGCCCGAGGTCCAGCCAGTCGCGGGTCTGGCGACAAGCGGTGCGCAGCGCCCATTCGCCGATCGGGACGATCAGGCCGGTCTCCTCGGCGATCGGGATGAATTCGGCTGGCGACACCCGTCCGAAGATCGGGCTGTGCCAGCGCAGCAACGCCTCCATGCCGATCATCTGGCCGCTCTGGAGATTGACCTGCGGTTGGTAATGCACGCTCAGTTCGTGGTGTTTCAGGGCTTCGCGCAGCGCGGTTTCGAGTGCGAGGCGCCGGGCCGCGTCGGCATCCATTTCGGGCGAGTAGAAGCGGAAGGTGTTGCGCCCGCCCTGCTTGGCCCGCAGCAGGGCCGCTTCGGCGCTCTTGAAAAGCACCATGCTGGTGTCGCCGTTCTTCGGCGCCACACTGATCCCGATGCTGGCGGTGATGATCAGGGTCTGGCCGGCCACTTCGAACGGCACCGCGATCGCCTCCTGCAACCGCTGCGCGAGCGCGAAGGCATCGCGTTCCTGCCCGAGGCTGGCCATTACGAAGCCGAACTCGTCGCCGGCGAGGCGCCCCACCGTGTCGCCCTCGCGCATCTGCAGCGCAAGCCGGCGTGAGAACTCGACCAGCACCTCGTCGCCGGACGGCGGACCCAGCGTGTCGTTGATCAGCCGGAAACGATCGAGGTCGACCAGGATCACCGCGGTGTTGCGCTCGAAGCGGCGTGCGGTCACCAGCGCCTGTTCCAGCCGGTCGGTGAACAGGCTCCGGTTGGGCAGTTCGGTGAGGGCGTCGTGGCTGGACAGATGCTGAATCCGCTCGGCGGCGGCGATCCGTTCGGACAGGTCGCTGAAGATCCCGACATAGTGGGTGAGTGTGCCGGCATCGTCGCGCACGCATGAGATGCTGAGCCACTCGCTGACCAGCGAACCGTCCTTGCGTCGGTTGGTGATTTCGCCCTGCCAGCTGCCGTGGGCGTCGAGCTTTTCGCGCACGGCGCGGTAGAAGCTCTCACGGTGCACGCTCGGCACGAGCAGCTTGGGCTCCTGACCCAGGACTTCGTTGGGGTGGTAGCCGGTGATCTGGGTAAAGGCCTTGTTGGTGAACAGGATGCGGTGCCGGGCGTCGGTGATGCAGACGCCGTCGTTGATGCCGGTGAAGACGGCACGGGTCAGGCGTTGCTCGGCTTCGGCGGTCTTGCGCGCGCCGATGTCGAGCATGATCCCGATCGTGCGCAGGGCCTCGCCGTCCGGGCGGCGCTCGATCACTCTGCTGCGCGACTCGATCCAGCGCCAGCTGCCGTCGCCGTGCCGGATCCGGAATTCGTTGACGCACACCGCGTCGCCTCGCTTGCCGGCGGTGCCGAGACTGTTGGCGAGCGCCGCGTGATCCTCGGGCATCACCAGCGCCACGATTCCGGCGACCGTCGGAGGCCCTTCGGCACGGCCCAGGAGGTCGCACAAGTCCTTGTTCCAGTGGACGCGTCCGCTGTCGTGATGATGTTCCCAGACGCCGAACCCGGCGGCCTGGAAGGCCAGCCCGAGATGGATCTCGAGCTGGGCGTTTTCGCGGGTGCGGCGCACGACTTCCTGTTCGAGCCAGTCCTTGTGCACCGCCAGTTGGCGTCGCGCCCGGGCCAGCTCGAGTTGCGCGCGGGTTCTCGCGATCAGCACCGGGAGCTTGATCGGTTTGGTGATGTAGTCGGCGGCGCCCTCGTCCAGTCCGCGCTGCTCGTCCTCTTCGCCGTCGAGCGCAGTCACGAATATCACCGGGATGTCGGCGGTGAGCGGGTCCTGCCGCAGTTGCGCGAGCACGGCATGGCCGTCCATCCCGGGCATCATGACGTCGAGCAGGATCAGGTCCGGCTGCGGGGCCAGCGCCGCGTAGCGCAATGCGACCGGACCGGCGTTCGCGGCCCGCACGTCCGCGCCTTCCCGGTGCAGCATCTCGGCCAGCAGGGTCAGGTTCGCCGGCACGTCGTCGACCACCAGGATCAGCGGGCGGGTGCCGTCGGCGGCGATCAACGGGCCTTCGGGCTGCGTGTCGGTCGGTTCCACTGTCTCGCTCATGTCCTTCGGGCGTCTATGCGCTCTGGAAGGCCTATTTTGCACCTTTTAACTTTTCTTTCGGTCAACGGCGTGCCTGGTTTTGGTCTCTCAGCGTCCGGAGCGCGCTCGCGGCGGCCTCGAAATCGAAATCGGCCATGGCCTTCTCGAGCGCGGCGAGCCGCGCGCCAAAGTGCTGCCGCAGTGGTTCGAGTTCGCGCTTGAACAGCAGGTTCGCCTCGATGTTGCCGCTCTCGAGGGCCGTGCCGAGCGCGTTCAGCAATGCCGACATCGCTTGGTCCGAGAGCCGCGTCGTGGGCGGGCTGGGCGTGTCGTCCGTGTCGTCCTCATCCGTCGGCGCCGGCGGCAGCCACCTGAGCAGCGCCGCGTAAAGGGTTTCCGGCTCTACCGGTTTGGCGATGAAATCGTTCATGCCGCTGGCCATGCAGGCATCGCGGTCCTGCTCGAAGACGTTGGCGGTCATCGCGAGTATCGGAATGTCGGCGAGTCCGGGCAGGGTACGAATCCGGCGAGTCGCGGCGAGTCCGTCGAGGCGCGGCATCTGCAGATCCATCAGGATCAGGTCGAAGCGGGCGTGCGACGCGCGCTCGACGCCCTCGATGCCGTCGACTGCCGCCTCCACCGCGACGCCGGCAAGCTTGAGCAGCTTCACGGCCACCATTCGGCCGATCTCGTTGTCCTCGACCAGCAACACCCTGGGCGGAGGCTGGCGCGCGCGCAGGCGGGCCTCTGCATTCTTGCGCGTGGTCCTGGCGCCGGTGGCGTACGACGGGCTGACCCGCACGGTGATCCAGAAGCGGCTTCCCTGTCCGAGGGTGCTGTCGACCCCCGCCTCGCCGCCCATGAGCTCGGCCAGGTTGCGCGAAATGGCCAGCCCCAGTCCCGAGCCGCCGTGTTCGCGGGTCAGGCTGTCGTCGGCTTGCTCGAAGGCGGAAAAGAGCCGCGGCAAGACCTCGGGCGGAATGCCGGGTCCGGTGTCGCTGACCGAGAACCGCAGCATCCAGCCCTTGTCGTCGGCGGCGATGGTTTCGCCGCGCAGGCTGATCTGGCCATGGTCGGTGAACTTGACCGCGTTGCCGGCGAAGTTGAGCACGGCCTGGCGTAGCCGGGTCGGGTCGCCGTTCACCTCGACCGGCAGGCCGGCGGTGTCGACCGTGACTTCCAGCCCCTTCAGGCGCGCGGTCTGGGTGATCAGCGTGGCCACCGCCTGCAGTTCGTCCGCCGGTCTGTAGGGGATGTCGACCAGCGTCAGCTTGCCGGCCTCGATCCGCGACAGATCGAGGATGTCGTTGATCACGTTCAGGAGGTGGCCGGACGCCTTGGTGATGCCGGCGAGCTTGTCGAGCTGGTCGGGCGTCAGCGGCGAGCGCTTGAGCAGATGGCACATGCCGATGATGGCGTTCATCGGCGTCCGGATCTCGTGGCTCATGTTGGCCAGAAAGGCGCTCTTCGCATGGGTCGAAGCCTCGGCGGCACGCCGTGCCTCGACCAGCTCGCGGGTGCGGTGCTCGACCAGGGTCTCGAGATGGCTGCGGTGCGCCTCGATTTCGCTCGCCATGGCATTGATGCCGTGTTCGACCGCCGCGAAGTCGCGCACCGAGGAAAACCGGGTGATCCGGGTATCGAGCTTGCCGCTGGCGATCTGCCCGACCTTGTCGCGCAGCCGGCGTGCCCAGACTTCGATCAGGCGATGCACGTAGAAGCGCGCCCCCAGGACCGAGATCAGTGCAATCCCCGCCAGTATGGCGAGGCGCATCCAGAATTCCTGGTCGATCTGCGCCAGCGAGTGTTCCAGCGGCGCGCCGATCACGATCATGATCGTTTCGCCGGCGAAGCGGGTCGGCAGCACGCCATATACCCGGCGGCTGCCGTCCAGACCGGCCATCTCGACCACGTCACGGTGGCCATCGGCGGCTGCGACGAAGCGTGCGAGCGTTTCCGGCGCCAGCGTATGCCCGCGCCAGCGGCCGTTGTCCGGGTAGTGCGACAAGACCTCGCCGCTCTTGGAGATGACGCTCGCTTCGGCGCGCTCGGGCAGCAGGAAGCCGGCCACCAGGCGATCGAACCAGTCGAGCTTGAGCGATGCGAACAGCAGGGCGCGCAAGCCTCCGCCTTCGTTGCGCAGGGGCAATGAGAAAAGCACGCCGGGTCTGCCGGTTATGCGCCCGATGACGAACTCGCCCGCAGTCATTGAGGTGCTCCGCACGCCTTCGCGAAACCACTGGCGGTCGCCGACATTGGTATTCGAGCGGCTGGGGTAGGCGCTGCAGAACACCGTGCCGTCGGGCAGGGCCGCGCCCAGGTTGGCATAGTCGTCGAACGATGCCAGCAAGCGTGTCGCCGCGGCCGAACAGTCACTCGAGTCGAGCGTGGCGATGTTGTCGGAGCGCGCCATGATCTCCAGCACCAGTTGCACGTTCCGGAGGGCGATCTGTTCCTCGCGGCTCGCGACCACCAGCATCCGGTCCACCTCGCGCTCGACGCTGGCGACCGCCTCCAGGCGGCGGGCCCGGTAGTCGGAAAGCGCGAGCAGGAATACCGGGATTACGGCCAGGCCGACGACCAGCCATAACCGCAGATGCAGCGAGGCGTTGCGCTTGGGTTGCATGGGACGGTTCGTGATCTCCATGAAGAAAACGAGCGGCGGGCGGCAATGGTCCAGCGTCAGGATGCACCCAATGTAATCCCAACGCCATTACGCGCACAACTATGCACATCCTCTCACAAGTCGACACATTGGCCGCAATGGAGTCTTACACCTGCGCAATACGCTGGCGTTAGACTGCGGCGCCTGCATCGTCATCGCGCCGCCGGAGTGAATACCTTGGGGGAGTGCAATGAAGAGAAAGCGAAACGAGACGCTGGCGCCCTGTGCGCTGGCACTGGCCGTCTCCGGTGCGGCCGCGGCATTGCTGGCGGCACCGGCCGCCGCGTTCGAGCTGTATGCGAACGACGGCGACAGCCTGAGCTTCGACGGCATCGCGATGTTCGGGCTGTTCGACAGCCAGCGCAGCTACAACCTCGGCGCGAAGACCGAGGGCGGGGGGGCGAGCTGGCGCGAGGGTTTCATCAACTACGGGCTCACCGGCGTCAAGGCGCTCGACGCCGGCGCCGTGCTGCATGGGCGCTTCAGCCTGGTGAGCTCCGGCACCTGGGGGGATGGCGATGCGGGCGGCTTCACCTCCGGCAACGAGCGGCGTACCGCGGTCGAAGACGCCTATCTCGGCTGGCGTTCGGGCACCCTGTTTCCGGCGTTGGGCGAGGACGGCGTCGATTTCTCGTTCGGGCGGCAGTCCGTGACGATCGGCGACGGATTCCTGATCAATGGCGATGCTCTCAACTTCGGCGACGCGATCGACCGCGTGGCCGGCTCCGACCTCGATCGCGGTGGTGCCTACTGGCTGGCGGCCCGCAAGGCCTTCGACGGCACCGCGGTGCTGAGGCTGGGCGGTGCCGATGGACTGCGTTCCGATCTGTTCTGGCTGCAATCCGACAACAACGTGCAGGGGCGGATGGAACTCGCCGGTATCAACCTCGAATACGTCACCCCCAAGGGCACGCTGGCCACCACCGTCATCGAAGGGCTGGATCTCGACGACGCCCACGCCGACGGTCTCACCCACCGCGATGGTCAGACCACCTGGAGCCTGCGCGGCCAGGGCAATGCCGGGGTGGAGAACCTGTTCCTGTCGGCCGAGTTCGTCAACCAGAACCAGGGCGACGATACGGCCCGCGATGCCGATGCCTGGTATCTCGAGGCGGGGTGGACCTTCGGCGACGTGACCTGGACCCCGTCGATCAACTACCGCTTCTCCAGCTTCGACGAAGGCTTCGATCCGCTCTTCTTCGGATTCAGCCGCGGCTACGGCACCTGGTTTCAGGGCGAGGTCGCGGCCAACTTCGCCGGCCCGTTCAACAGCGACGCCGAAGTGCATTACGTCGGGCTGCGTGCGATGCCGCGCGAAAACCTCGAGGTCGGCCTCAACATCTTCTCGTTCCGCGACACCGCCGGCGGCAGCGGCGCGCTCGACGGCAACGAGTACGATTTCTTCGCGAACTGGACGGTCAGTGACAACCTCATCGTGAGCCCGGTCATCGGTTTCTACGATCCCGACAACAGCGACGCCAATGGCGGTTCCCAGATCGGCAGCCGCAGCCGCAGCACCTACGCGCACTTGTTGTTGATCGTGCCGTTCTGAGCATCCACGGGAAGCGTCTTCGATGTTTCCCGTGGGGCGGGTGTACCCGGCGCGGCCCTGTTCCGCGCCCCTCGCAGGGGCGGGAGCAGGGCCGTCGTGGACGAGGCCGAGGCGCGCTACAGGTTGATGTTGAGCAATTGCGGCGAGGTGTATTCGAGCAGGCCTTCCAGGCCGAATTCGACCCCGAAGCCGGACATCTTGCAGCCGCCGAAGGGGCAGTGCGGCAACACCTCGGCATGGCCGTTGATCCAGGCCGTACCGCATTCGAGCCGCTGGACCACCACGCGCGCGGTGTCGATGTCGCTCGACCAGACCGATCCGCCCAGGCCGTTGGCGTTGGCGTTGGCGCGCGCGATCGCATCGTCGACGTCGCTGTAGCGGATCACCGGCAAGGCGGGGCCGAACTGTTCCTCGTCGACCAGACGGGTGCCGTCGCCGATGTCGGCGACGATGGTGGGCGGGTAGAAGTAGCCTTTGCCCGCGACCGGCTCGCCGCCGGCCACGATGCGGGCGCCGTTGGCGGCGGCGTCGGCAACCAGCTCGATGACGAGGTCGAGCTGGGCGCGATTCTGCACCGGGCCGAAAGTGACGCCTTCGTCCATGCCGTTGCCGAGCGTCTGCGAGCGGGCGATCTCGCCCAGGCGGGCGACCAGCGCCTCGTAGATCGAATCATGCACATACAGGCGCTTGAGCGCCGCGCAGGTCTGCCCCATGTTCAGGAAGGCGGTCTGGAAGATCGCCGGCGCCACCTTGTCGACGTCGACGTCAGGCAGCACGATGCCGGCATCGTTGCCGCCCAGTTCCAGCGTGAGGCGCTTCAGGTTGCCGGCCGCGTTGCGCATGATGTCCTGCCCGGTCGGGGTGGAGCCGGTGAACACGATCTTGCGGATCCCGGCATGGCTCGACATCGCCCGCCCGATCCCGCCTTCGCCGGTGACGACGTTCACGACCCCCGGCGGCAGCACCTGGTTCATGAGCTCGACCAGCCGCAGCGTGGACAGCGGGGTGAGTGACGACGGCTTCATCACCACCGTATTGCCGGCGCGCACGGCCGGCATCACATGCCATACCGCGATCATGAACGGCCAGTTCCACGGGGTGATCGACCCGACCACGCCGAGCGGCTTGCGATGCAGCTCGATGCGCTTGCCCGGGCGGTCTTCGATGACCTCGACCGGCAGCGTCAATCCGGCGGTCGCGCGCGTCCACGCCGCGCCGCCGCCGACTTCCATGCGCGCCAGTGCGAGCGGCTTGCCTTGCTCGGCGACGATCAGGGCGGCCAGGCTCTCCATGTTCTGCTCGATCAGGTCGGCGATCGCATGCAGCGCGGTCCTGCGCGAGTCGTCGCTGCTGTATTGCCAGGTGGCGAAGGCGGTGCCGGCGGCGGCGACCGCCTGGTCGAGCTGTTCGGTCGAGGCGGCGGGACATTGCGCCACGACGGTTTCGGTCGCGGGGTTGAGCACGGCGAAGCTGGCCCGTGCGCCGGCGACCGGTCTTCCGTCGATGATCAGGGAGTAGGGAGTGTTCATCGTGATCGAGATCCATGTGGTTGCGTTTCGGGCAGGCCATGCGATGCTCGCGTGGCTCGCGGGCAAGACCCGCCAGTCCGCCCAGACTAGGGGCGAGGGGTAAACCGGGTTGTGGGCCGATGTGCGGATTTGTAACGAAAGGCTCGATGTTTGTCACACCGGCGGCGCGATCGCCGGCGGGCGGGCGAGTTCGTCCAGGCTGTCATGCAGCAGCGGGCGCAGGCTGGTGAGCCGCTGGCGGACGTCGCCGTGCCGGGCGTCGTCCTCGGCTTCGCGCAAGGCGTGGGCGGCGCGCGCCAAGCCGAAGTTGCTGCAGGCGCCGACGAGCTTGTGCAGGATCTTGCCCTGGGCCGGCAGGACCGGCTCGGCCTCGAGCTGGTTCAGCAGGGTGTCGCACTGGCTGCGCAAGGTGTCGACGAGCGCGGTGAAGCGCTCGTCGCCCAGCATCGCGCGGTGTTGACGGACCAGGCCGGCATCGAGATGCGGGGCGGGTCGCGACGGCGCGCCGGGCAGGTGCGCGGGGCGCATCGGGGCCTGCCCGCCGGCGAGCAGCGCCTGCAGCGCGCCGAAGTCGAGCGGTTTCGCCAGGACGGCATCCACGCCCTCGCGGCAGCAGGCGTCGACGTCGGCCGCCGCGAGGGCCGCGGTCAGCGCGATGATCCGCACGCCGGCCTTGGTCGTGGCGGCGTGGGCGCGCATGTGCCGGGTGGTCGTGAGCCCGTCCATGTCCGGCAGGTGCAGGTCCATCAGGACCACGTCGTAGTCGTTGGCGTCATGCAGGCGCAGCGCGGTTTCGCCGTCGCTCGCGACGCAGACCCGATGGCCTTCGGATTCGAGCAGGCCGCAGGCCACCTGCTGATTGATCTCGACATCCTCCACCAGCAGGATGCGCAGCGGCCCGCCGGTGCGGGGCGCCGGAAGCGCGGCGGCGTCGGGCGCGGACGACGGCTCGCAATCGATCTCGAACCAGAAGCGGCTGCCTTCGCCCGGCGTGCTCGAAAAGCCGATCCGCCCGCCGGCCAGCGTGACCAGCTGGCGGCAGATCGCGAGGCCCAGGCCGGTGCCGCCGAATCGGCGTGAAATCGAGCTGTCGGCCTGGCCGAAATGTTCGAAGATGTGCGCCTGGGCGGCCGCCGGCACGCCGATGCCGGTGTCTTCGACCTCGAAGCGCAGCCGATGGCGCGCGGGGCCGAGTGCTTCGTGGCCGAGCTTGATCGCCACCCGGCCGCGCTCGGTGAACTTGAGCGCGTTGTTGGCCAGATTCATCAGAACCTGGGTCAGTGCGCGTGGATCGCCGAGCACCTGTTCCGGGCAACTGGCGGCGGTCTCGACATGCAGGGCGAGGCCGCGTTCGGCGGCGATCGACTCGAGAATGGGGGCGAGCTCGGTCACCAGCCGCCGGGGCGAAAACGGGCGCGCTTCGAGCGTCACCTGTCCGGCCTCGATCTTGGCCAGGTCGAGTACGTCATTGAGAATCGCCAGCAGCGACCGGCCGCTGCGGAGTATCGCCGCCACGCGCTCGCGCTGGGTGTCGTCGAGCCCCGAGCGCAACATCAGTTGCGCCATGCCCAGGATGCCGTTGAGCGGGGTGCGGATCTCATGGCTCATCGTGGCGATGAAGTGGCTCTTGGCCTCGCTGGCGGCCTCGGCCTTGTCGAGCGCACGTTCGGCGCGCTCGCGCGCCTTGCGTTCGCTGATGTCGGTGATCGAACCTTCGTAGAACAGCAGCCGCCCGTCGGCATCGCGAACCCGGCGCGCCGAGATCGAGACGTCCACCGCGTTGCCGTCGCGATGGCGCCAACGGGTTTCGAAGTTGATCACCCGGTTGTTGAGGTTCAGCGCGCCGAGAAAGCGGCGCAGCTCGTGGCCGTCGAGAAAGCACTGGCGTGCCACGTCGGTGACCTCGCTCATGAACGCCTGGGCCGACGGGTAGCCGAGCAGGCGGACCAGCGCCGGGTTGGTCGATACGAATCCGCCGCGCGGACTGACCCTGAAGATGCCCTCCACCGCATGTTCGAACAGCGACCGGTACTCGCCTTCCGAGCGTTGCAGGCTCTCGTAGAGCTTGGCGTTCTCGATCGAGATCGCTGCCTGCGCCGACAGGATCTTGAGCGTTTGCAGGCGGCGGTGATCGAAGATGTGGTCGCTGCCCGCATGCTCGAGGTAGAGCACCGCGGTGAGATCGCCGTGATACACGATCGGCAGGCACAGTACCGAGCGTGGCCGGTTGCGGACGATGAAGGGGTCGAGCTCGAAGAACGCGTGCTCGCCGTCGTTGCCGAGCACCACCGCCTCCTTGCTGCGCGCGCAATAGGTGATGATGCTCGCTGGCACCCGGTCTGCGGCGTCTTCCAGCGCGAGCGGTTCGAGCCGGTGCCACGGCTGGTCGATCCGGGCTTCCGCATCGATGAACAGTTGTCCGTCGTGGCGCATCAGCATCACGCCGCGCTGGGCCCCGGCATTCGCCAGCGCCAGCGCCATCAGGCGTGCCAGCAGGCGGTCGAGCACGATCTCGTCGGAGATCGCCTGCGAGGCCGCGATCACCGACGAGACTTCGATGGCGTGGTCCGACAGCGGTGCGAGATCGAGACGGGTGTTCGCCCGCGGGCTTGGCCTGGGCGCCGGATCGCCGGGGTCGTCGAACGGCAGGCCGTAGCGTGCCCGCATCTGGGCCAGCTTGGCATGGGCCTCGAGGGCGCGAAAGCGCCGGTAGGCCTGTTCGAAGTAGGCCCGCGCGATCGTCGGGCGCCCGTCGTCGCGATGAAACAGGGCGGCAAGCTCGCAGGCATGCGCGGCCTCGAGCATGAAGCCATTGCGTTCGGCGCCGGCGACCGCCCGGTCGTAGAGATCGAGCGCCGCGATGCGGTCCTGGCCGATGCGGGCGAGCTCGGCCTGGATCAGCACGACCTGGTGGGCGTAGTTGTCGGGGCAGTGGCGGGCGAGGTGCTGAATCTGGGCGAGGATGGTGCGCACCCGGCGCATGCGGGTGCGCCAGGAGGCGGGGTCCGTCGGCGGCTCGCAGCGCAGCAGCGCCAGGGCATGTATGAACTGGAACCAGGTCGAGGTGAAGGTCGCCGAAACGTAGGGGAGGAACCCGGCGCCTTCACGGCATGCCGCCTCGGCCGCTTCGGGGGCGCAGAACAGCAGCTTGAGTACCGCATCGTAGAAATGATGCAGGCAGATCGCGGTGCGATGATTTTCACGCTGGTGCTCGGCCAGCATGGCTTCGCCGTGGTAGTGCTCGCCGTGCAGGCGGATCGGGTCGATGCCGGGCCCCTGCAGGATCGTGACCGCCTGGAGCGTCATGACCGAGTACTGGAGCGACTGCTTCTGCCCGGTCTGGCGCAGTGCCTCGATCTGCTGGCCCAGTTCGCGGACATGGGGGGTGAGCGCGGTGATGAGCGGAAAGGAAAACTGGATGCGCCCGGCCAGGGCGTAAGCCGCGTATTCCATGTCGCCGTGTTCGCTGGCGAGGTGGTAGGCGTCGCGCAGCGCGCCGAGGCACGCGTGCAGCGGCTCCTTGTAGTGGCGGACATAGATGTTGAACAGTGTGGCGGTCTGGTGGCGGGTCTGCGCCGAACCGCTGCGTTCGTTCAGTTTCAGCGCCAGGCAGCCGGCCCGGTAACCTTCTTCGATCGCGTCGAGGTGGCCGCACAGCACGCCTCCGTAGCCGGCAAAGGCCGGCGCAGCCCACTCGGTGAGGCCGTGGCGGAGGCTCAGGGCCACCTGGCGCGCACTCACCAGTGGCCGCAGGGACGAGCTCGAGAACTTCACCACCCCGAACAGGCTGCCCAGAATCGGCAGGGCCGCGAGGATGTGCGGATCCTGCAGCGGCGGCAGCGCCAGCACCGCCTCGTCGCTCATGTGCGCGAGGCTGGTGCGGCTCTGCCTGAGCTCGCGCGCGCAGGTCGCCCGGTCGGGTGCGCCGGGCAGGGTCACGCCCAGCAGCGCCAGGACTTCCAGGGCGATATCGAGGGCCTGGGGAAAGCGGTTGTGGGCGATCTCGAAGTGAATCCGGATTTCGTACAGCCGCACCTTGTCGAGCAGATTGGCGGCATGGGTCTCGATCGCCTGCGCGAGCCCGGCGAGGCGTGCCGCGTCGCCCCGCTGGCCGGCGATCTCGGCCGCGCCGGCGTGGAGGTCGAGCGCCAGGGCGTAGCAGCGCGACCAGGCGCGCGGCGGCAGCAGCGCGATTCCGCTTTCGAAGTAGTCGGAGGCGCTGTCGAACGCGGCCGATTCGCGCGCACGCGTGCCTGCCTCCAGGTTCAGCGCCGCCAGGCGCAGCTGTGTGTCGCCGTCGCGCGCATGGTCACGGGCGGCGTTGAGGTGGTTCACGACCTCGAAGATGCGCGTCCGCGCGGCGGTGGCGTCGAGTTCGTGCATCAGTTGCCGGCCGATCGCCCAATGCAGCTCGCACACCGTGCGTTCGCTCGCGAGCGAGTGAGCGGCGTGCTGGATGCGGTCATGGCTGAAACGGTAGCGGACCTGATGCGGGTCGAGCGGGTCGAGCAGGGTGAAGCCGCTTTCGGACGAGACGACCAATCCGTCGCGCAGCGCCGGGGCGAGGTCCTCCATGGTTTCGTCGGGCGTGCGCCCCTGCGCGACCGCGAGCAGATGCAGGCTGAAATGGCTGCCAATGCATGCGGCGGCGCACAGCACGTGCCGGGTGGCCGGCGGCAGGCGCCGGATCTTGTCCAGCATCAGCGACACCACCCCTTCGGCGAGCGCCAGGGCTTCGATCGCGCTTTCGTCCCACTGCCAGCGCTGGGCGCGAAACCGGATGAGTCCGTCCTCGTAGAGCGAGTGCAGCAGTTGATGCAGAAAGAAGGGGTTGCCGCGGGTCTTGGCATGGCAGAGCGTCGCCAGCGCGCGCACGTCTTCGAGCGTGCGGTCCAGCGTATCCGCCAGCATCTGCGCGACCTGGCGGGGGCTGAGCGGGTCGAGCGTGTAGTCGTGCAGGCCGTCGCGGCGCGTCCGCATGCTTGCGACGACGGCGGTCAGCGGATGGCCGGGCTGCAGGGCTTCGGCGCGAAAGCTCGCCACCAGCAGCAGCCCGGGCAGTTCGGCACTGCGTGCAAGGGCGTCGAACAGTTTGAGCGAGGCCGGGTCGGACCATTGCAGGTCGTCCAGAAAGACCACCAGCGGATGGCCCGGATGCAGGAAGATCCCGAGCAGGCGGGTGAACAGGCGCAGGCGGTTCTTTTCGTCGAGCGGTGCCGGGCGGCTCGCGCCGGCCGGCGCACCGACGATCGCCGCGAATTCGGGGATCAGGTTGAGCAACAGCGGCACGTCGTCGCCGATGCGCTCGTGGAGGCGCGTGCGGCACGCGGCGATCTCGGCTTCCGGCCGGGCGAGCAGGCTGCGCACCAGCGCCTGGAGCGCGAGTACGAAGCCGGAGTAGGGGCGGGGATGGCGGAACTGGTCGAACTTGCCGCTCGCGAACAGGCCGCCGCCGCGCATGACCTGCTGGCGGAAGGCGTGCACCAGGCTCGATTTGCCCACGCCGGTCTCGCCGCCGATCAAGACCCGCAACTGCTCGCCGCGGGCGCAACGGTCGAAGTTCTGCGCAAGCGACTGGAGCAGGCTTGCGCGGCCGTACAGCTGGGGCGGCAGGCGAAAGCGCTCCGAGCGGTCCTGGGTGCCCGGTTCGAACGGCGATTCGGGTGCCCTGCCCTCGAGCTGGTCGAGGCATTGCTCGAGGTCGTGCACCAGGCCGGCGGACGACTGGTAGCGCTCGGCCGCGTCCTTCGCCAGCAGTTTGGCGATCACGGCCGACAGCGCACGCGGCAGCGCCGGGTTCAGGCGATGGGCCGCAGCCGGGGCGTGGGCGATGTGGCAATGGATCAAGGCCAGCGGATCGCTGCCGGTGAAGGGGGGGTGCCCGGTCAGCATCTCGAACAGGCTGATGCCGAGGCTGTAATAGTCGGTGCGATAGTCCACCGAGCGGTTGACCCGGCCGGTTTGCTCCGGCGCCATGTAGGCCAGATGGGCGAGCGCCAGGCGCGCGCTGTCGAAGCGCACATGTTCGCGGCCGAAGCGGGTCGCGAGCGAAAAGTCGACCAGCTGCACCTCGCCGCTGGCGCGGTTGACCAACAGGTGGTCGGGGCTGACCTGCAGGTGCACGACGCGTTCCTCGTGCAATTGCCCGAGCAGGCGCGCGGCGCGGATCGCGATCCTGAGCCGTTCGGCCCAGGTCGGCCGCCCGGCGTCGATCAAGCGGCGCAGCGGTTCTCCACCGTGGTCGGCGCTGACCATGACCGGCTCGCCGTCGATCCGCAGGAGCGCGAGCGGGCGCGCGACGCCGCTTAGCGCGATTTCGTTCAACAGCGCGTATTCGTGTTCGAGCCCCTCGCCGGGGCTGGCGGGGGCGTGGCGGTGCTTGAGGATCACGGCCGCATCGTCGCCGCGGCGGCGTGCCCGGCTGATGGTGCTGCGCGCGCTGTGGTGGAGGCGTGCGACTATCTGGAACAGGGGTGCGGCCACCATGCCCGGTCAGCTCACTTCGGCGGCGAACAGGTAGCCGGCGCCATGGGCGGTCAGGATGATTTCGGGGGCGACCGGGTTGTCGTCGAGCTTGCGGCGCAGGCGTCCGACCAGGACGTCGATGCTGCGGTCGTTGGGCGTCCATTCGCGGTCGTGGATCGCGTCCATGAGCTGGTCGCGCGACAGCACCTGCCCGGCATGGGTCAAGAAAGTGTGGAGCAGCTTGAACTCGCCCTGCGGCAGGCGATGGTTCTGGCCGTCCGGGCCGTCGAGGCGGCGCTTGAGGCTGTTGAGCGTCCATCCGGCGAAATGCCATTCGGCGTTGCCGTCCAGGCCAGCCTGGCCGAGCTTCTTGGCGTCGGCCACCCGGGCGATGAGGTTCTTGGCCCGCACCAGCAGTTCGCGCGGGTTGAAGGGTTTGGTCACGTAGTCGTCGGCCCCCAGTTCGAGGCCCACGATGCGGTCGACCTCGTCGCCCTTGGACGTCACCAGGATGATGCCGACCCGCGAAACCGCACGCAGCTCGCGGGTGAGGGTGAGGCCGTCCTTGCCGGGCAGGTTGATGTCGAGCAGAACCAGGTCGATCTGGTCGCGTTCGACCCGGCGCACGAGGTCGTCGGCGCGTTCCGTTTCGCCGATGCGATAGCCCTCCTTGCGGAAATAGCTCGCCAGCAGCGCGCGCGAGGCGAGTTCGTCTTCGACGATCAGGATATGGGGCGGGCGGGTGGAGGCAGCGAGCATCGGGGGTCCAGACGGGTGGCGCTGCCGGGCCGGCTTCCCGGTGCAACGCAGGCGGTCGCTGAAAGCGTAGCCCGGTGCCGGTGCGGCCGGCGGCACTTGTGATCGAAACGTTACAAACCAGGACAAAGTAGCACAAAGCGGCCCAAGCTCGTTGAAGGACGGGGGCTATCTTTGATCCCGGATGCCGGTTGCGGAAGTACGCGGCGCTGGTCGTGCGGCCGGCACCGCGATCGCGGTTCGCGCGCACCGGGCAGGCCGGCCGATCAGGCCGCCGTTACAACAGCGTTTCCCCGAGAGGAGGCAAGACCTTGACCAACCAGTACGCCAAGACCGCAGTGTTCTGCGCCGGTGTCGTGGCCGTGGCGGGCAGCTTCGGCCTGTCGTCGGCCGTGGCCGCGGACGTGGGCAGCATCATGACCCGCACCTGTGGAACCTGTCATACCGAGTCCAGCCCGGGCGCCGGCGATTTTTCGCGCATGAACGGCATGCGCAAGACCCCGGAAGGCTGGCAGATGACGATCAACCGCATGCAGTCCCTGCGCGGTCTGCACCTGAGCGCCGACGAGAAGCAGGCGGTGATCAAGCACCTGGCCGATACGCGCGGCCTGGCGCCGGCCGAGACCGTGGGTAGCCGCTACCTGCTGGAGCAGGACACCAACCTGGTCGAGAACACCCCCGAGGCCTACACCCAGATGTGCGCGCGCTGCCATTCCAGCGCGCGCGTCGCGTTGCAGCGGCGCAGCGAAGAGGAATGGAAGTGGTTGGTGCATTTTCACATGGGCCAGCACCCGACCCTCGAGTTCCACTCGATGGCGCGCGACCGGCCGTGGTTCGAACTCGCGCTCAATGACACCGCGGTGCAGCTGGGCAAGGACTACCCGCTGGCGTCGGCCGAGTGGACGGCGTGGCAGGCGGCCGCCAAGCCCGCGCTCAATGGCGAGTGGCGGCTGCTGGGCTACGTGCCGGGCAAGGGCGAGTTCGATGCCCGCATGACCGTCACGCCGACCGGCCTGGATGCGTTCGCGGTGACGGTGGCGGGGCGCTACGCCGATGGCAGTCCGCTGTCCGGAGACGGCAGCGCTACCGTGTATACCGGGTTCGAGTGGCGCGCGGCGCTCGATCTGGACGGGGTGAAGATGCGCCAGGTGCTTGCCGCGACACCGGAGGGCGGTGAGATGCACGGGCGCATGTTCCGGCGCGATGACAAGGCGCTGGGCGGCGTGCTGCGCGCGCTGCGCCCGGCGGCCGAGGCCCAGGTGCTGGCGGTGATGCCGTCCCATCTCAAGACCGGCGTCGAGCAGGCGCTGACGATCGTCGGCGAGAACCTGGCCGGCGATGTGTCGCTGGGCAAGGGCGTCGAGGTCGTCAGCGTGGTGTCGCGCGATGCCGAGCGGGTGCGCGTGCTGGCGCGGGCCAAGGGCGGCGACGGCGTTCGCGATGTCAGGGTCGGCGGGGCTGCGGGCAAGGGCCTGCTGGCCGTTTATGACCAGGTCGCGCGGGTGGACGTGCTGCCGGCCGACGCGGTGGCGCGGATCGGCGGTGGCGGCGGCGCCATGGAGAAGGTCGGCGTCGCCTACCGGGCGCGCGCCTACGCGGCCGGACCCGATGGCAAGCCGGGCACCGACGACGATGTCGCGCTCGGCTACATGCCCACGGCGTGGTCGATCGTACCGGCGGACCCGATCGCCGAGGAAGACCGCGATCACGCGTTCGCGGGCTCGATCGACGCCGATGGCATATTCACGCCGGGCGATGCCGGCCCCAACCCGAAGCGCAGGATGAATGCCAACAATGTCGGGCGGCTCGCCGTGGTGGCGACGGTGAACGATGGCGGCACGCCGGTCGAAGGCCGCGGCGCGCTGTTGGTGTCGGTGCCCGACTTCGTCATCAATGCACTCGACTGAGGTGGGCGACGATGACCGGGAGCATGCCATGCCATCCATGACACTGGTGAAACCGAATCTGCATCGGGTCGATGTCGACGCCCGCCAGATGCTGTTCCACATTCCGAGCAGCAGCTTGTTCGAACTCGATGCCTTGTCGCGCGACCTGCTGGCCTTGTTCGATCGCCATGGCCGGGTCACGCCGCAGGTGATCGCGGCGGAGCTCGCCGGGCGTTATCCCGACGACGAGATCGCCGGCCTGATCGCCGAGTTCAAGTCGCTCGAGATCATCGCCGAGGCCGGCGCGGTGGCGCGCATCAACCCGGCGGTGGCGCAGGTGCGCAAGTTTCCGCTCACCACCATCGTGCTGAACGTGAACACCGGCTGCAACCTGAGCTGCACCTATTGCTACAAGGAGGACCTCGCCACCCCGTCCAAGGGCGAGCGGATGGCGGTCGAGACCGCGATCAAGTCGATCGAGCTGCTGCTGCGCGAATCGCCCGACCAGCCGCACTACAACGTGGTGTTCTTCGGCGGCGAACCGTTGTCGAACATGAAGCTGATCCGCGAAGTCGTCGCCTACGCCGAGCCGCGCTTCAAGGCACATGGGGCCCGTGTCGATTTCACCCTGACGACCAACGCCACCCTGCTCACCGAAGCGCTGGTGGACTGGTTCGACGAGCACCGCTTCGGCATCACCGTGTCGATGGACGGACCGAAGACGCTGCATGACCGCAACCGCATCACCGTGGGCGGCAAGGGCTCGTACGACGTGGTGCGCAAGAAGGTCGACATGCTGCTGGCGCGCTATCGCGCCCGCCCGGTGGGTTGTCGGGTCACGCTGACCAGTGGGGTGACGGATGTCGAAGAGATCTTCCGGCACCTGCACGAGGAAATCGGCTTTCACGAGGTCGGCTTCGGTCCGGTGACGTCCGGCCCGATCAGCACCTTCAACCTCACGGGCGACGAACTGGCGGATGTCTTCGCCGGCATGAAGCGGCTCGGCCGGCGCTATCTCGAGCAGGCCCTGCAAGGCCATAACTTCGCCTTCGGCAACATGCACCAGCTCATGACCGACATCTATGAGGGCAACAAGAAGCAGCTGCCCTGCGGGGCCGGCGTCGCGCTGCTGGCGGTGGACAAGAATGGCGGGCTGAACCTGTGCCACCGCTTCACCGGTTCGGACATGCCGCTGTTCGGCGACGTCGACAAGGGCATCGACAAGCCCAGGCTGGCGTCCTTCATCGAATTGCGCCTCGACCGCAAGGGCAGCGGCTGCGAAACCTGCCGCATCCGCAACCTGTGTTCGGGCGGCTGCTACCACGAGAGCTACGCCAAGTATGGCGACGCCAATCACCCCACCTACCACTACTGCGACCTGATGCGCGACTGGGTGGACTACGGGGTCGAAATCTATTCGCGAATCATGCTGGGGAACCCGGGGTTCTTCGAGCGACATGTCTCCACCAGGAGGAGTGCCTGATGAAACACCTGAAATCGATGAACAAGAAGGCCCGGATGCTCGAGCAGGCCGCCAACCCCGACCAGATCGAGGACGTGGTGGCGATGCAGGCCGTGGTCGGATGCACCGCCACCACCGATCCGGGCTGGGAGATCGACGCCTTCGGCGGGCTCGGTTCGTTGTGCCAGCCGATGGAAGCCGACCTCTACGGCTGTGCCGACGCCTGCTGGTGGCCCGCGCAGGTGCCCGACACGATGAGCAGCCATCCCGAATGGGGCGAGGGCGTGGACAACGCGACCCGCGACTGGCGCAAGGTCGACGGCATTTTCCAGGACGATTGACGGAGAGCAGGCAGATGAATCAGTACAAAGGTATCAAGACGCCGCGCCGCGCCGCGCCGCTGTGCGTGGCGCTGCTCGCAGCCGGCTGGATGGCGGCGGCGCAGGGCGCCGAAGAGTACCTGTTGACGGTGACGCGGCCCGGCCTGCTGCACGTGGTCGACATGCGCACCAACACGCTCGAACGCAGCTGTCGCGTGCCGGGCGCGTTCGGCTCGGGGGCGATGGCGCTGGCGCCCGATGGCCGCACCGCGTTCGTGCTGAGCAACATGTGGGAAGACGTGTACGGCATCGACATCAAGACATGCGAAGTCGTTTTCGCCGCCCGGCAGTCGAACCGCGACATCAAGGTGAAGTCGATCCAGTCGGTCGCGGTCAGCGCCGATGGCAAGGAGCTGTATACGGTCCAGAACCGGGTGCGGCAGCATCCCGACCGGCTCGAGGCGCTGGCGCCGCAACTGGCGGTATTCGATATCGCCGACGGGCTCGAGGCGAAGCCGGTGCGCACCTTCCCGGTGAACCGGCGGATCACCAAGATCGCGGCCACCCACACCGGCGAGGTCATCCTGGGCGGGGCGGATGTCGAGGCGATCGATGTCAGGACCGGTGCGACCCGGATCGTGACGCCGCTCGCCAGCTGGGATCGCGGTCCGCTGTGGGCGCCGCCGGACGCGTTCGCGATGCACTCGCAAGGCGAGCATCTGAACGAATACATCATGCCGTACGTGACCGCGAAATTTACCGACGAGCGTGCGGACATGGAGACGGCCGAGTGGTGGTGGGGCATGAGTCGCGTGAACCTCGAGACCGCCGCGGTCGAGGCGATGGAGACCGTGCCGTTCGAGTTCATCGTGTTCACCTTCGTCACCGACCCGAACAATCGCGACATTCTCTACGGCGCGTTCAACCAGTTGTCGAAGCACGATATCGGCGCGAAGCAGACCGTCGCGGTCGAACCGCTGGCGCGCACCTACTACGCCATCAACATCTCGGGCGACGGCAAGACTCTTTACGTCGGCGGAGCTGCAAGCGACATCTCGGTACACGACAGCGCAACGCTGAAGAAGGTCGGCAGCATCGAGCTGCCCGGTGACATGAGCACCGCCGACTTGCGGGTCGCACGCATCGAGTAGGCAGGCCGCAGCGCCGGCTTTTGCGTTGCGTCTGAAGCCGCGGGATCAGGCGCTCACCCGTCCGAGGCGTGCCGAGATGGCGTCTACGCAAGCGCGCACGCTGTTCGCGATCGACCCGTCCCAGTCCGGGTCGAAGCTGTTTTCCGGGCCCATCGCGGTGATTGCGAGGGCAAGGTGGCCGTTGTGATCGAAGACCGGCGCGCTGAAGGCATTGATGCCCGGTATCGGGTGGCCGACCGCGCGCGCCAGACGGCGTTCGCGAACCTCGGCGAGGTCGGCGTCGACGACCTTGCGCGACAGTTTCAAGGCCGGCTGATTGGGCGCGGCGAAACGCGCCAGTTCTTCCTGCACCAGCGCCTCGGTCATGCGGGCCGGGAGGAAGGCCGCATAGACCCTTCCGGTGGCCGAGTTGAGCAGGCTCATCACCGTGCCGGGGCGCATGTTCACATGCACCGGGCGGCTGCTTTCCTCGATGCTGACGATGGTGGGGCCATGGTTGCCCCAGACGGCGATCGCGACGTTCTGCCCGATCTCGTCGGACAGCCGGGCTGCTTCGGCAGTAGCGGCGCGCAGCGGATTCAAGCCGCGCAGGGCCGATACCCCCATCTGCAACGCGAAGGCCCCGAGCCCGTAGCGACCGGTGAGCGGGTCTTGCTCGATCAGGCCGAGCTTGCCGAAACTCACCAGGTAAGGATGCGCCTTGGCCGGCGGCATGCCCGCTGCATGGGCCAGGTCTTTCAGCATCATCGGCCCGACATGGTCGACCAGAGCCTGCAGGAGCGCTCCGCCGACTTCGATGGACTGGATGCCGCGGCGATCGGCGGGGCTGCTCGTGCGGGCGGAAGGCTGTTTGTCCTGCAACTGGGTGCTCCACATGTCAAGACGCGTGAGTGTTCCGGCGCGCGAACCGATTTCGATGCCGCTTGCCACGCCGGTCGGGCGACCGCCGAGGCGCGATTATCGCTCGCAATCGGCAGGAGGTGGCAGCGTGCGGCGGCGTCCGGGGACGGCAGGCTCGGGCGGTGTGTATTCAATATAAACGAATCAATTGACGATTAACGAATGTTGAACTAGGATTCGCTCATCCCATCCCGTATCGAGGGTCCCATCATGAGCAACAGCAAAGCCTTTGCCAGCCAGGCCGATCTCGAGGTCAAGCAGGTCAGCTTCGACAAGCTTTCCGACAACGCCTATGCCTATACCGCCGAGGGTGATCCCAACACCGGCATCATCATCGGCGACGATTCGGTGATGATCATCGACGCGACCGCGACGCCGGTCATGGCCCAGGACGTGATCGCCAAGGTGCGCGAGATCACCGACAAACCGATCAAGTACGTCGTGCTCACCCACTACCATGCCGTCAGGGTGCTCGGCGCGTCGGGCTACAAGTCAGAAGGCCTCGAGCAGGTCATCGCCAGCCACGACACCTACGAACTCATCGTCGAGCGCGGCCAGCAGGACATGGATTCCGAGATCGGCCGTTTCCCGCGATTGTTCAACGCGGTCGAGAGCGTGCCCGGTCTGACCTGGCCGACCATGACGTTCAAGGGTGAAATGACGCTGTGGATGGGCAAGCTCGAAGTCAGGATCAGGCAGATCGGGCGCGGTCACACCAAGGGCGACACGATCGTCTATCTGCCCGCGCAAAACATCTGTTTCTCCGGCGATCTGGTCGAGGCCGATGCGGCCTGTTATACCGGGGACGCCTATCTCGCCGACTGGCCGGCCACGCTGGACCGCCTGGTGGAGATGAACTTCGACAAGCTGGTGCCCGGGCGCGGCCCGGCGCTGACCACGCCCGATCAGGTCAAGACCGGCCTCGCCTACACCCGCGACTTCGTATCGACGCTGTATCGCAGCGCTCAGGAGGCCGTCGCCAAGGGCATGGATCTCAAGGCGACGATGGCGCATGCGCGCGCCAACATGGATCCGAAGTTCGGTCATGTCTTCATCTACGAACATTGCCTGCCGTTCGACGTGACCCGCGCCCACGACGAAGCCAGCGGTATCCGCGACCCGCGCATCTGGACCGCCGAGCGCGATCAGCAGATGTGGCACGCACTGCAGGCTTGAACGCCGGCGGCGCATGCGCCGCCGCAAACTCAAACAGAGCACGCAGCCGCGACCGGTCATCCGCCCCACAGAAGGGCGGGCCGGTGACAACACACAGGAGGAGACATCGTGTTGAGCACGTTCCGGTATCCGAAGTTCGACTACATCCGCCCGCCCGAGATCGCCGAGGGGCGTGATGGCCATTATCCCGTCATCGTCGTGGGGGCCGGCCCGGTAGGCCTGACCACCGCCATCGACTTTGCCCGGCAGGGGCAGAAGGTGCTGCTGGTGGACAACGACGACACGGTATCGATCGGCTCGCGCGGGGTGTGCTACGCCAAGCGGGCGCTCGAAGTGCTCGACCGCCTCGGCTGTGGCGACGAAATGGTCGCCAAGGGCGTGTCGTGGAACGTGGGACGCACCTTCTTCCGCGAGGAAGAAGTGTTCAGCTTCAACCTGTGCCCCGAGCCCGATCACCATCGGCCGGGCATGATCAACCTGCAGCAATACTATCTCGAGGATTACCTGATCAAACGGGCCCGCCAGTTGCCCGGGCTCGAGATGCGCTTCAAGCACAACGTGATCGGGGTGACCCAAGGGGCGCATGCCGCCACCTTGCGGATCGAGACCCCCGATGGCGCCTGCACCCTCACCACCGACTGGCTGGTGGTGGCCGATGGGGCCCGCAGCCCGATCCGAACCATGCTCGGGCTGGACATCGACGGCAAGATCTTCATGGACCGCTTCCTGATCGCCGACGTGGTCATGAAGGCGGACTTCCCCACCGAACGCTGGTTCTGGTTCGACCCGCCCTTCCACCCCAACCAGTCGGTGCTGCTGCACCGCCAGGCCGACAACGTGTGGCGGATCGACTTCCAGCTCGGTTGGGGCGCCGACCCGGAAACCGAGAAGAAGCCCGAGAACGTGATCCCGCGCATCAAGGCCATGCTCGGAGACGACAGGGCGTTCGAGCTGGAGTGGGTGAGCGTCTACACCTTCCAGTGCCGGCGCATGAACCGCTTCAACCACGGCCGGGTGCTGTTCGTCGGCGACGCGGCGCACCAGGTCTCGCCGTTTGGCGCGCGGGGCGCCAACTCGGGCATTCAGGACGCCGACAACCTCGTCTGGAAGCTCAAGCTGGTGATGGATGGCAAGGCGCCAGCCACGCTGCTCGACTCCTATACCGACGAGCGCGGCTTCGCGGCGGACGAGAACATCATGAACTCGACCCGCTCGACCGATTTCATCACCCCCAAGAGCGCGGTCAGCAAGACCTTTCGCAATGCGGTGCTGGACCTGGCCGAGCACCATCCCTTCGCACGCGCGCTGGTCAATTCCGGGCGTCTGTCGGTACCCAGCTTTCTCGTCGAATCGCGCCTGAACACGCCCGATGGCGATGACTTCGGCGGCAGCATGGTGCCGGGCGCACCCATGGACGATGCGCCGGTGGCAGCCCCGCGCGGCGGCTCGCCGTGGTTGCTGGGCCACCTGGGCGATGGCTTCCGGGTGCTGTATTACGTCGATGACGCCGATGGATTGCCCCCCGCCACCGCCCAGGCCTTGGCGGCGCTGGCCGATGGGCCGATCCCGGTCGAAGCGCTGGTCGTCGCCGCACGCGGCACCGCCCCGGGCGGGCTCACCACCCTGCTCGACACCCACGCCCGGATCAAGGCGCGCTACGACCTCGAGCCCGGCACGACCTACCTCGCCCGGCCCGACCAGCACGTGGCCGCCCGCTGGCGCAAGCTCGACGCCGCCGCGATACGCGCCGCGCTCGCGCGCGCCACCTGCAACGCCTGAAGGACAAGACCATGGCCCTGAATACCCAGCCCAACCTGTTCGAGCCCGGCAAGCGCTACTTCCGCGCGTTTTCGCCCGGTGACGACTTCTACGAAGCGCTGATCGACACCCACCGCGACCTGAGCGACGCGCAGAGCGCAATGGTCAATGCCCGCCTGATCCTGCTGCTCGCGAACCACGTCGGCGACATCTCGGTGTTGCGCGAGGCGATGCGGATCGCCCGCGAAGGCGTTTGAGCCCTCGCAACCTGGAGACGAAAGATGATCAAGAAAATTCACCATGTCGCGTATCGCTGCAAGGACGCGCTCGCAACCGCGCACTGGTACGAAAAGCATCTCGACATGAAGCTGGTGCTCGCGATCGCCGAGGATGCGGTGCCGTCCACCGGCGAGGCCGACCCGTACATGCACATTTTCATGGATGCCGGCATGGGCAACGTGCTCGCGTTCTTCGAACTGCCGACCCGTGCGCCGATGGGGCGTGACGAGAACACCCCTGCGTGGACTCAGCACCTGGCACTCGAGGTCGAGTCGATGGAAGTGCTGCTCGGCGCCAAGGCGCGCCTCGAGGCGGAGGGTGTCGCCGTCGTCGGCCCGACCGATCACGCGTTGTTCCAGTCGATCTATTTCTTCGACCCGAATGGCCACCGGCTGGAGCTTGCGGTCAACACCCACCGCCCCGGCATGCTGGAGGCGCTGGACGCGGTCAAATGGGACATGCTCGAGGAATGGGCCCAGACCAAGCAGGCACCCAAGCACGCGGCCTGGATGCATGATGGACGCCACAAGGAGATGTTCCCGTGAAACTCGCCACGCTCAAGCAAGGCGGCCGTGACGGCACCCTGGTGGTCGTCAGCCGCGATCTCGGCGTGTGCCAGCCGGTGGCCGGCATCGCGCCCACCCTGCAGGCCGCGCTCGACGATTGGGACGCCTGCGCGCCGCGCCTCGCCGAGGTCTACGAGAGCCTCAACAACGGCCATGCCCGTCATGCGGTGCCGTTCGACGAGCGTGCCTGCCATTCGCCGTTGCCGCGTGCCTATCAGTGGGCGGATGGCTCGGCCTACATCAATCATGTCGAGCTGGTGCGCAAGGCGCGCAATGCCGAGGTGCCGGCTTCGTTCTATACCGATCCGCTGATGTATCAGGGCGGGTCGGACAGCTTCATCGGCCCGCGCGAGCGCGTGATCGCCGACGAAGCCTGGGGTATCGATTTCGAGGCCGAGGTCACGGTGGTCACCGGCGACGTGTCGATGGGGGCGAGCCCGGCCGAGGCCGCCGCGGCCATCCGGCTGGTGATGCTGGTAAACGATGTGTCATTGCGCAACCTGATTCCGAACGAACTCGCAAAGGGTTTCGGTTTCTTCCAGAGCAAGCCGGCGAGCGCATTCAGTCCGGTGGCAGTCACCCCGGATGAGCTGGGCGAGGCATGGAAGGACGCCAAGCTGCACCGGCCGCTGGTCGTGCACCTCAACGGCAAGCTGTTCGGCAAGCCCGACGCCGGCGTGGACATGACCTTCGACTTCGGTCAGCTGATTGCCCATGTCGCGAAGACGCGCGAACTCGAGGCGGGGTCGATCATCGGTTCGGGCACGGTCTCGAACAAGCAGGGCGACCTGTGGGGGTCGTCGATCGAGCATGGCGGGGTGGGCTATTGCTGCCTGGCCGAAGTGCGTACTTTCGAGACGATCGAGCAGGGCAAGCCCGCGACACCGTTCATGCGCGCGGGCGACGTGGTGCGCATCGAGATGTTCGATGCCGCGGGCGCGAGCATCTTCGGCACGATCGAGAACACCGTCGCCGCGTTTCGGGACTGAGCGCGTGTAAGATCGGCAGCACCGGCCGGCATGCTCCGCTGTGGTCGCGGCCCTCGCCGCAAGCATTGCGCCAAGCCGCACCGAAACGCCACGAAGGAGCCACGCATGCGCCTCTATACGTACTTTCGCAGTTCCGCCGCCTATCGGGTTCGGATTGCGCTCAATCTCAAGGGCCTCGCCTGGGATGCGGTGCCGGTGCATCTGGTGCGTGGTGGTGGCGAGCAGCATCAACCCGACTACCGCGCGCTCAATCCGAGCGGGCTGGTGCCCGCGTTCGAGGATGCAGGACGCCTGTTCACGCAGTCGCTGGCGATTATCGAGTATCTCGATGAAACGCACCCCGCGCCCGCGCTGTTGCCGGGCGATGCGGCCGTGCGGGCGCGAATCCGGGCGATCGCGCAGGCGATCGCCTGCGACATTCATCCGATCAACAACCTGCGCGTGCTGCAATACCTGACCCGCGAGTTCGCTGTTTCCGAGGCGCAGAAAACGGCGTGGTATCGGCACTGGGTCGAGCTCGGGCTGGTCGCGCTCGAGGCCACGCTCGCGGACGACGAGCGGACCGGCGTGTTCTGCCATGGCGATACCCCCACCCTGGCGGATTGCTGCCTGGTGCCGCAGGTCTTCAACGCGCGCCGTTTCGGCGTCGATCTGTCCGCAATGCCGACCCTGGTGCGTATCGTCGAGCGTTGCGAGGCGATCGAGGCTTTTCGTCTTGCCGCGCCCGAGCTGCAGGCCGATGCCGAATGACCTCCCGGGCCGGCGCTCGCCCGGCAACGGTCGTTCGCCGGCGCCGGATCCGATGTCGACCTCGCGGGTGGTGCTGATCCTGTCGCTGTTGCTCGGCGTGCAGCCGGTCACCACCGACCTCTACCTGCCGGCACTGCCGACCATCACCGACCGCCTCGGCGCATCGATGGCGCAGGCGCAACTTACCTTGTCGGGTCTTTTGCTGGCTTTCGGCTTGTCGCAGCTGGTGTGGGGGCCCGTGTCCGACCGGTTTGGCCGGCGGCCGGTGCTGTTGCTGGGGCTGGCGGTCTATACGGTCGCGGCCGTGGGCAGCGTGCTGGCTGCATCGATGGAGGTGTTGCTGATATGGCGGATCGTCCAGGGCGCGGCAATGGGGGCGGGCGTGATGTGCGCTCGCGCGCTGGTACGTGATCTCTACACGCCTGAGGCCGGTGCACGCGCGATCAGCAAGGGTTTGTCGGGATTGGGCGTGATCGCCTGCGTGAGCATGCCGGTGGGGGCGCTGCTGGCGGAATTCTTCGGCTGGCGTGCGGCCTTGGCAGCCTTGGCGGTGTTCGGCGCGGCGACGCTCGGCGTCGTCGCGACGCGGTTCCGGGAAACCCTGGGTACGCCCAACCCGCGCGCGCTGTCGCCCGCGACCTTGCTGGTCACCTGGGCGGGCATCCTGGGCAACCGAACCTTCTGGGCGTTCGCCTTGCTGGCGACGATGTCGTACGGTGGTTTGTTCACCTTCCTGGCGGCCTCGTCGTTCGTGTTCATGGGCCTGATGGGCATCTCCAAGCCCTTTTATGGCGTGCTGATGTTCTCCATGGCGGTCGCCTACCTGGCGGGCACTTTCCTGTGCCGCTGGTTGCTCAGGCACAACGGCGTGCATCGCGCAGTGGCGATCGGCGGTGCGCTGTCACTTGCCGGTGGCAGCCTCATGGGCGGGCTCGCGCTGGCCGGTGTGGAAGGTGTATGGGCGATCATGCTGCCGGTCTACCTATTCATGCTGGGACACGGTGTTCACCAGCCCTGCGGGCAGGCCGGGGCGGTGGGGCCGTTCCCGCATGCGGCCGGCGCGGCCTCGGCCCTGAGCGGATTCATGATGATGCTGTCGGCGTTCGCGATGGGGAGCTGGCTGGGCGCGAACATGGACGGCAGCCGCTTTCCGCTGACCAACGGCATGTGGTTCTGGGGGGGCATGACCGCGCTGGTGGCATGGGGACTGGTATATCGCGTCCGCCCCCGGTCGGCCTGAAACCCCTTGGTCGTTCAGACGCCCCACACCACGGGCACGCCTTCCTTCCGGGAATACTCGAGCATGTCGAGCAATGGCCAGGCGCGCTGCGCAAGTCCGACCGGCGCAGCCATGCCGGTTTTGCCCTCCTCGGCCGCAGCTGCCTCTTCGTCCTCGGAGGGGGCGGTGTGCCTGGCCTTGTCTTCGGCGATCGCAGCCTTGAGCCGTTCGATGGCGTCAGGCAACTGAGCGACCGTGACGATGCCCTTGGGGATGTCCGGGTCTTTGCCAAGGATGGCGATAAGCCTCTTCGCCGGTTCGCCGAGCATGATGACATCGGCGGCTGCGTCGGATTTGAAGGTGACGAGCATGGAGATACTCCTTGGCTATGTGCATAAAACTGCATCGTGGATCGACAGGGGGCGGCTTGTGAACTCTCGGGCAAACTGATTGTCCGAATGGTCCTCACAATGGACGATCGAGCCCTAGATGGATAGATGCGAGCTTGTCGGCATTTTTTACACTTCTAATGATATTTGCTCGTGCATTCTCATTAAATTGTTGGTTTGTTTTATTTAATCAACAATTTGAAATGATTGGCTCGTGTCTTGCTTGATACAATCAAAGCGTTGGTTGTGCACTTGTTATCGAACGACTCCGTATCGGCAAAGTATACTTTGCGTTCGAAACAGGTTTCATGGATCCGGAGTAGAAATATGACCTTACGTGACAATAATACGCCCCGAATCGAGACTCCTGAGCAGTTGGAGGCCGATGTGGCGCGTCTTCGTCGCCGTCGGCTGGTGACCGGTGCGGGGGCCGGTTTTATGGTGCTGGGCAGTCGTAGCGTACTCGGAAAGGAGTGCTATAACCCGTCTGAAACCCTATCCGGCGCGAGAAGCCATACCGGCGGCGATCTTCCGCAATGCAATGGTGAATCTGCTGGGATATGGTGGCAGGCGGCAAAGCGTGGCGGGATGCACGGGGGGGTTAACTGGTTCGGGATTCCTGGACTACCAGGAAATCCCCCGGATAAGTCGAAGCCTTGGGATACACCCTTTCATGCCATTTTCCCTGGTGAAGTTTTCGGCTCGAAGTCCTTACTCGAAGTTCTTGGCGCCCATCAAGGAGGGGGGGATCTGCCTTCCAACCTGGGTTTTCATATTGTTGCGGCTTTGTTGAACATTCGCGCGGGCCTGGTTGATGAGCGCGCCGTTACGGAGTTCTATCTGGTCCATACTATCTGGGGCGGCTACATTGCGGGGGGCTACAGTCCGACGCCCGTTTCGCCGATATGGTCAGAGGCCGAAATCGTGTCTTACCTGACCAGTACTGGAATCGTGAAGTAAGTCGCGGACGCAGGGGTATCCCTTCGTTGACGGCAACGTTGCCCTTGCTTATCTGGGAAGACGGCGGCGCTGTTTTTCTGGATAAAACCTCACGTACGGTCATTCTCGAGCGTCCTATGGCGCTTGGCCTCCAATATCTTTTGCACGAAACGCCTCCCCCGGATTGTGCGTCACTGCGTGACTGGATGCTCGCGCGGTTCGGTACGTCGGTCATGGAAACCAATTGGGCGACTCTTCACTCGGATCTGATGGATATCCGAGAACAGGTTATCGCCGAGCATTCGTTAACATGAGTCGCTTGTCATCCTTGGATGCCGGGGCCGCGGGTGCGCTGCTCGACCAAAATGCCCTTGGCTTGAAGAGCGGCCCTTTCATAGTAAGAATCGGATCAGATTTGGCCGAGCTTGGCGGAATACTTACATCTATCTACGCCGATTCTCGTTTTGTGCGCGAACCAGAGTTCTCAGACTTTCATGTGCAGTTGCGGCGCTCAACTGGGTTGCGTCGGTGGGTACGACCTCAGGTCAGGTTTGAGATGGACGGTATCGCGCCGTTCTTTTCGCTTCCGCGTGCGCAGACGCATGCCTTGTTCGAGTGGGGCTTGAACTGGTGTGTCGCAAGCCATGCTCATCGTTTTTTGATACTGCATGGCGCCGTGCTCGCACGCGGCGATCGGGCCGTCGTGTTGCCGGCGCCGCCGGGGTCGGGGAAGAGCACGCTCACTGCGGCCCTCGCATATCGCGGCTGGCGTTTACTGTCGGATGAGTTGACCCTGATCGACCCGCAAACAGGGTTTGTCCACGGACTGGCTAGGCCTGTTTCGCTCAAGAACGAGTCGATCGACGTGATCGCGCGTTTTCTGCCTGAAGCTCGACTCGGGCCCGTCATTCCGGATACGAAGAAGGGTGCAATCGCCTTTCTGCCTGCACCCGTCGATGCGATAGACGCCATCGGCGTACCGGCGCGTATCGACTGGGTGATTGCGCCGCGTTTCAAGCGCGATGCACACCCAACGATGACGCCGGTAACGAGACCGGACACCTTCCGGACCTTGATTGCGAATGCCTTCAACTACAATGTGCACGGACGCGCTGGGTTTGATGCGCTGGGCGGAGTCGTCGGTCGCGCCCAAGGCTTCGTGTTCGAATATGGCAGCCTGAACGACGCGATTGCGGTTTTTGATCGGTTGGCGGCTGAACCGGGCCTGATCGCGTGAGTGGGGGCAGCCTGCCGCCGTCGCTGCGCGATTTGGTACGCGCGGTACGCGATCCCCGGGATCTTGAGTCGTTTACCCTCGCACAATGGGATCTGCTCCTGCCGCTTGCGCGGCGGAGCGACTTGATCGCTCGGTTAGCGTGCGTAGCTGAAGCTGCGGGTGTAATCGACCGTCTCCCTGAGCCGGTTCAGAGACACCTTGCCGGTGCTTTGTTGCTCTACCGGCGACAGCAGGTCAATGCGGCGTTCGAAATCGAGGAGCTTGCCGCGGTATGCTCCGAGCGCGGGCTGAGACTCACCTTGCTCAAGGGGGCCGCGTATTTCGCGACGAATCTCGGTTTTGCCCAGGGTCGGGCGTTTGGTGATATCGACATCCTGATCGACAAGCGCCAGTTGGGTGAACTCGAGTCGCTCCTGATGCGGGAGGGCTGGATCAACGCCATCGACGATGCTTATGACCAGCGCTACTATCGCGAGTGGATGCATGAACTGCCGCCGATGATCCATATACAGCGCGGCACCGTTCTCGATGTTCACCACCGCATATTGCCCGAGACGGCGAGAGCACGCCCTGACCCACAGCGTATGTTGGCCGCGGCGCTCGAGTGCGCGTCCTTTCCCGGGGTATACGTTTTGGCGCCGCATGACATGCTGTTGCATAGCGCAACCCACTTGTTCTACGAGGGCGAGCTGACACACGGATTTCGAGATTTGTTCGATATCGATGCAATGCTGCGGACGGTCGGCCCCGAGCAGTCATGGCGCGAGTTACTGGAGCGCGCACAAGCGCTGCAACTGACTAGGCCATTGTATTTCGCTTGTCATTTCACTGCAGAGTTGTTGGATACGCCGATTCCGCCTTTTGTAAGTGCTCGACTTGCGCAATGGCACCCGGACGGTAGTGCCGCCCAGTTGCTGATGCGGGCTTATCGGTTGGCCTTGCGCCCCATGCATCCCGCGCTCAATGAGCCCCTGACAGGACTTGCGCGCTGGTTGATCTATGCACGTGCGCATTGGCTGCGCATGCCGCCGATGCTCTTGGTGCGCCACCTCGGGCGGAAAGCAATCAGGGGTTGGCTGGGGATTCAGGGACGGCCGGTCGATCGGCCCGCGCCGAAGCAGCACTGACGGGGCGGGCACGTGCCGTGCTCCCGGCCCGGACGCGGTGTTTGGGCGGTGCCGGCTATAACCCCTTCACCGCATAAATCCCCGGCGCATTACGCCAGTAACCTTTGTAATCCATGCCACAGCCGAACAAGAAGCGGTCGGCGACGTCGAGGCCGGTGAAATCCGCGCGCATGCCGGGGTAGGCCTTGCGGTCGTGGACCTTGTGGGTGAGGACTGCGCTGTAGACGTCGCGTGCCCCCTCGTTCTTGAGGTATTCGATGATCGCAGCCAGGGTGTGGCCTTCGTCGAGGATGTCGTCCAGCACCAGTACGGTGCGACCGCGCAGATCCTGGGTCGGGCGTACGCGCCAGTCGAGCAGGGTGCCCTGCAGGGCGTGCCCGTAACGGGTGGCATGCAGGTAGGCGACTTCGAGTGGAAAAGGCAGGCGGGTCAGGATCCGGCCGCCGAGAATCAGCCCCCCGTTCATGACCGCATAGACGATCGGATTGGTATGACCGAGGGCCGTGGTGATCTCCGCGGCCATACGGTCGAGTGCGGCTTCGACGACGTCCGCGTCGGCGAGGCAGTCGGCTTCTTCGCGCGCGCGGATGAGTTCCTGCAAGTCTGTCTTCATGCGCTGAGATTTCCGGTTGGGCTCGAGGCGGGTGGGTATTGTAGCGGACGCACGTAGCGTCGAGCTTGCGGTTAAACTCACGCATGTCCCGACTTTGCTGGAATACTGCGCCATGCCGATTCAACAGATCAACCATCCGCTCGTCCGACACAAGATCGGTTTGATGCGCGAAGCCGGAATCAGCACCAAGAAGTTTCGGGAACTCACTTCAGAGCTTGCGCGCCTGCTCGCCTACGAGGCCTGCAAGGATTTTCCGCTCGAGAAGGTCGTGATCGAGGGCTGGGCGGGGCCGGTGGAGGTGGATCAGCTCAAGGGCAAGAAGGTCACCGTAGTGCCTATTCTGCGGGCCGGCCTGGGGATGCTGGAAGGCGTGCTCGACATGATTCCGAGCGCCAAGGTGAGCGTGGTCGGTATCGCGCGCAATGAAGAAACGCTGCAACCCGCACCCTATTTCGAAAAGTTCGTGGGTCATCTGGGCGAACGCATGGCGCTGGTGATCGACCCGATGCTTGCAACCGGCGGTTCGCTTGCGGCCACCGTCGACATGCTCAAGCGTAATGGCTGCGGCCATATCAAGGCGTTGGTGCTGGTGGCGGCACCCGAGGGTATCCGGCTGATGGGCGAGCGCCACCCGGATGTCGAGATCTACACTGCCAGCATCGACAGCCACCTGAACGAGATCGGCTACATCATTCCTGGCCTGGGCGACGCGGGGGACAAGATCTTCGGCACCAAGCACAACTGATCGGCGGGCATCGGACAGCCGAAGTAGTAGCCCTGGTAGGTGTTGCAGCCTTGTTGCGCCAGGCAGTCGCGCTGCTCGGCGGTTTCGACGCCTTCGGCGATCACCGTCAGGCCGAGGCTGCCCGCGAGGGTCACGATCGCACGCGCGATGGCGGCATCGTTGGGGTCGGTCAGTAGATCGCGCACGAACGAGCGGTCGATCTTGAGCTGATCGATCGGCAGGCTCTTGAGATAGGCGAGCGACGAGTAGCCGGTCCCGAAATCGTCGAGCGAGAAGCTCACGCCCTGTGCCTTCAGGATGCTCATCTTGGCGATCGAGTCGTCGACGTCGGCCAGCAGCAGGCTTTCGGTCAGTTCGAGCTTGAGCCGCCCGGGGGCAGCCCCGGTGCGTGCCAGTGTCGCGAGAACCCCTTCGGCAAAGTCGTGCTGCCTGAACTGGCGGGCGCTGACGTTGACTGCGAGCGTCAGATGACGGGTGTCGGGCTGGCGGTTCCAGATGCTCAGTTGCGTGCAGGCGTTCTCCAGCACCCAGGCGCCGAGCGGCAGGATCAGGCCGGAGTCTTCGGCGAGCGGAATGAACGTGCCCGGGCTCAGCAGGCCGCGCTCGGGGTGCTGCCAGCGCACGAGCGCCTCGGTGCCGATGAGCGTGCCGTGCTGATCGACCTGTGGCTGGTAAAACAGTACAAACTGGTTTTGCTCCACCCCCAGCCGCATGTCGGCTTCGAGGGTGGCGCGGGCGCTGAGGGCCGCCTGCATCTCGGGGTCGAAGAAGCGCAGGGTGTTGCGGCCGGCCGATTTCGCCTGGTACATGGCGAGGTCGGCCTGCTTGAGCAGGTCTTCGACGCTGTGCTCGCGGCCGGTGAAGACGGTGGCCCCGACGCTCGCCGTGCTGAAGTGCGTGAGGCTGTCGATCAGGAAGGGTTGTCCGAGGCGTTCGAGAACCTTTTCACCGACCTGCTTGGTGTGCGCCGCCGCGTCCGCGGCCACGCTCCCGAGGCTCCTGAGCATGATCACGAACTCGTCGCCGCCAAGCCGGGCGACCGTGTCGCCTTCGCGCACGCACGTCACCAGGCGCGCGGCAACCTGTTGCAGCAGGATGTCGCCCTTGTCATGGCCAAGGGTGTCGTTGAGCGTCTTGAAATTATCCAGATCGATGAACAGCAAGGCGCCATGTTGCGAGGCACGCGCATTGGTCGCGAGCAGTTGCTGCAGCCGGTCGATCAACAGGCGGCGGTTGGGCAGGTGGGTGAGGGGGTCGTAGAACGCGAGCTGGCGGATCTCGTCCTCCATTGCTTTGCGCTGGGTGATGTCGGTCGAAATGCCGCACAGGGCGTAGATCTCGCCGCTTTCGCGGCGTAGCGGAATCTTGATCGACAGGTAGGCACGGGTGGCCGCGCCGTACACGTCGGTGTTGAGTTCCTCGGCCGCGACCCGCTCTCCCGCTTCGATCACCAGACGGTCGTTGGCATGCAATGCCTGGACGCTTCGGGCATCGAAGAAGGCTGCGTCGCCGCGACCGAGCACGTCTTCGGGGTGACAGCCGAAAAGCTCGCAGGTCCGGCGGTTGGCATACTGGTAGCGATAGTCGGTGCCCTTGATGTAGATATAGGCCTCGACGCTGTCGAGAATGACGTTGAGCTTGCTCTCGCTCTCGCGCAATTCGGCTGCCTGCTGGCGCAGGGCCTCGCGCTGCGCCTGATTCTCGAGATGATAGGCGTTGAACAGACGCCCCGACCAGCGCGAAAACAGTACGGCCGCCGCCAGCGCGGCGAGCACCGCTGCCGCTACGGTGAGGCCGAGATTGACCAGGCTCCGATGGCTCGCCGCTTCGTAGCGGCTCAGTTCGTGGTCGAGGGCGCCTTTCACATCGTCCTCGAACACCGTCACGATCAGGATCCAGCCCCATGGTTCGGTCACTTCGACGCGGGCCAGCTTGTTTGCCAGACCGCCGTCGCTGTCCGCACGTGGCCATTGGTAATGGATGAATCCGCCGCCGGATCGTGCTTTCTCGTAAATTTCCCGTACCGCGTCGAGCTGCGGGGGCGCGAGTTCGCTGAAGAGGCGGCCCTCGATGCTCGGGTCGGCCGGAAACAGCAGCGTCCGCCCATCGTGGTCGAGCACCGCGACGTAGCCACTGCGGCCAAAGCGCATCGAGCGGAGGCCGGCGAGCGCGTCCCGCTGTTGCACGCGTTCCCACTCGTAGGTGTAGTCGCCCGTGCCGATCAGCCAGTCGTAGGGGGCGAAATGACGTACGTAGGCGAGCTTGTCCGCCATCCGGAGCGGATCGTCGGGACGATACCAGCGGTACTTCGAATAGCCTTCGCCCGGTGGTTTGCGCGCCGCGTCGATCAGGCCCTGCATGATCGGATGGCCAGTGTCGTCGCGGTTGTCGGGGGCCAGTTGGCCTTCGAACTGCGGCGCGGTCGGCAGCAGGATGAAGCGCCCGGCCATGTCGTCGATGAAGAAATACCCGCGATCATCGAAGAAGCGGATGGGCCGAAGGGTTTCCACGATCTGGCGCCCGATCTCGTCGGGGGGCGACTGGGCTGCGGCGCGGGCGTGAATGCTCTCGGCGATCTGCAGGGCCAAGTCTACCTTGTCGGATATATGCTGCTTCAGCACCGACTCGGTGCGCGAGCGCACGAACTGCAGATGCTGTTTGGCCGATTGCATTTCGGACGTCAGCCGCTCTTCGAGCTGTCCGACCAGAACCTGCTCCAGACGCTCGAGCGTGGTCCGATGCTCGGCGATCTGTTGCCACGAAAAGAAGCTCGCGAGGGCAATGGTGAGCGCCGCGACGATGAACAGGGTGCCGAAGAGGTGCACCCGTGGGACTGTTCTTGCCTTGTCGGTGAGGGCCACGAGGGTGTCCGGGGAGGTTCCAGTTCTGTTACTTTAGTATCGTATACGATTACTGTCCGTGCGAATTCTGGCGTGCTGAAAACAATTCGGGGCACTGCGCGTGGCCGGCCATCGGTTCGGCGCCGGGCGAGCCGAAGGCCGCTGCTGCAGTTGATTTGCGGATTCGTGCAAGACTACCATCGCGCGACCGGGCAATCACCCTCCGATCCAGGATACCGAACATGCTTGATGACGGCGGCTTCAAGATCCAGTTTTCCAGCGACAACACGGCGGGACTATGTCCGGAGGCGCTCGCGGCGTTCAACGCCGGGAACCATGGCTTCGTGCCGTCATACGGCAACGATGATCTCACACGAACGGTCTGCGATCGCCTGCGGGACGTGTTCGACACCGATTGTGAAGTGTTCTTCGTGTTCAATGGCACTGCGGCCAATTCGCTTGCGTTGGCGTCGTTGTGCCAATCCTACCAGGCGGTCATATGCGCCGATACGGCCCATGTGGAAACCGACGAATGCGGCGCCCCCGAGTTTTTTTCGAATGGTTCCAAGCTGTTGCCGTCCCCTCAGCGGCAGGGCAAATTGACCGCCCGGGGGGTGGAGGATGTGATCACCCGTCGCACCGATGTTCACTATCCGCGTCCGCGTGTCGTCACGCTCACCCAGAGCACTGAGCTTGGCACGATCTATCAGACCGGAGAAGTCGCGGGGCTTGCCCGGCTTGCGCACGAACATGGTCTGAAGGTGCATATGGACGGCGCCCGTTTCGCCAATGCGGTGGCCGCGCTCGGCTGCGCGCCGGCGGACATCAGCTGGCGGGCGGGTGTCGATGTGCTCTGCTTCGGCGGCACCAAGATGGGTTTGCCGGTCGGCGAGGCCATCGTGTTCTTCGATCGCGCACTGGGCGAGGAATTCGCTTACCGCTGCAAGCAGGCCGGGCAGTTGGCATCGAAGATGCGCTTCTTGTCGGCGCCGTGGCTGGCGATGCTGGAAGGGGACGTGTGGCTGAAGCATGCATCCCACGCCAACGCGATGGCGCGCCGGCTGTCAGAGCGGATCAGTCGCATGCCTGGAGCCGAGATGCTGTTGCCGACCGAAGCGAACGGCGTGTTTGTGAACCTGCCCGAATCCGCGCTGGCGTCCTTGCGCACCGCTGGCTGGGTGTTCTATACGTTCATCGGAGGGGGCGCCCGTTTCATGTGCTCGTGGGCCAGCACCGAGGCCGCCGTCGATGCGCTGGCAGATGATATCGGGCGCGCGCTGGCGGCCTAGCGGTCTTTGTTCGTGGATCACGACAAAGGGATATCGAAATGATACTGAAAACGAAGTTGTTGTATTCTTGAATACCCGCAGCCAAGACACGAATGACTTGCTTGTGCAGTTCGGGGCAGCGCCACAACAGAGGAGACCCATCATGCCTTCCCGTAAAATCAGCCAGGTCATCGGCAATCAGAAGATCGTGACCGCAGCACCCGGCCTCAGCGTGCTCGAAGCGGCGCGCAAGATGGCACAGGCACATGTGGGGTCGATCATGATCACCGAGAGTGATCGCCTGGTGGGTATTTTCACCGAGCGTGATGCGCTCAACCGTGTGCTCGCCGCAGGCCTCGATCCCGATCGAACGCCTTTGTCTGCGGTGATGACTGCCAATCCGCAATCGATTTCTGCCGACGCCCAACTCGGCCACGCGCTCCACCAGATGTTCGAGGGTGGGTTCCGGCACATGCCGGTGGTCGAAAACGACCGGCCCGTCGGGATGGTGTCTTCGCGTGATGCCCTGGGACCGGAGATGGTCGCATTCGAGGCCGAACTCGAGCGCCGCAACGATATCTCCGAATTGCTCTGAAACCATCGCGCCGCGCGTGGTCCAGGCGCGGACGGTCGCCGTGACCCGACGGACCGCAGTGGCCCGCTGCCGTGATGGTGTCCGCATCGGCTGCCGGCGAAGCTTGCTCCAGTGTGGTTTTTGTGGCGGAGCACCCACTGTGCTCTCGGGCGCGGATACACTTCAGCCATCTCAAGCGTGTCCGTGGAGCTCCCGATGGCGATGCATGTATGGCTGATCTATCTCGTCGCGGTGGTCGGCTTGTCGCTGACCCCCGGTCCGAACAGCCTGCTCGCGCTTACCCATGGTGCGTTGCATGGTCATCGCAAGGCGCTATTCACGGTTGCGGGAGGCGCAGTCGGTTTCGTTGCGCTGATCGCGTTATCGATGTTGGGCATCGGTGCCTTGCTGCAGGCCTCGGCGGGCGCGCTCACCGTGCTGAAATGGATTGGCGGGGCTTATCTCATCTGGCTGGGCATTCAGCTCTGGCGCGCAGCCCCGCTGCAACTGCATGGATCGGCAAGCGGGGCCGTTGCCGGCGGGGCGGCGCTGTTTCGGCAGGGCTTGCTGGCTGCAGTCTCGAATCCGAAGGTGTTGCTGTTCTATGGCGCCTTCCTGCCGCAGTTCATCGATCCGCACCGTGAGCTGTTCGGGCAGTTCGTGGTCATGGCAGCCACCTTTGCGATCGTCGAGTGCCTGGTCGAGTATCTGCTGGCACGCATGGCACACCGTATCCGGCCGTTGCTCGCACGCGCCGGCAGGCGATTCAATCGGGTGTGCGGTGGCATGTTCGCGCTGATGGGGGCCGCGCTGCCGATGACGCGCTGAACAGGGTTTGTCGCGCCGAGAGGGTAAGGTCGCCTGCCCCCGATCAAAGCTCGAAGTCGTAATCTATGGTCAACGGCGCGTGATCGCTGAAGCGGTCGGTTTTGTGGATCGCGCATCGCAGCGCCGCAACACCCAGGCCTGGTGTCGCGAGTTGATAATCCAGGCGCCAGCCCACGTTCTTGGCCCAGGCCTGACCGCGATTCGACCACCATGTATAGGCGTCGTCGGTGGCGTCCGGATGGAGCCGACGGTAGACATCGATCCAACCCAGCTCGTCGAATACGCGCGAAATCCAGGCGCGCTCCTCAGGCAGAAAGCCCGAGTTCTTCTGGTTCGATTTCCAGTTCTTCAGATCGATCTCCCGGTGGGCGATGTTCCAGTCACCGCACAGCACCACCTCATGCTCGCGCTTGATGAGATCGCGCAGATGGCCGAAGAACGCGTCCATGAACCTGAACTTGACCTGCTGGCGCTCGTCGCCGCTCGAGCCGGAGGGCAGATACAACGAGATGACCGAGAGCTTGCCGTATACCAGTTCGATGTAGCGCCCTTCCGAATCGAACTCGGCGATGCCCAGACCCTCGATGATCTGGTCGGGCTGCCGTTTCGCGTAGATGCCCACACCGCTGTAGCCCTTCTTTTCGGCATAATGAAAGTAGCCGAACCAGCCATCCGGATTGAGCATCCGGGCGCTCATGTCGGCCGTCTGGGCCTTGAGTTCCTGTACGCAAACGAAATCGGCTTGTTGCAAGTGCATCCAGTCGAAGAAACCCTTCCGCTCGGCGGAGCGGACGCCGTTGAGGTTGGCGGTGATGACGCGTAACATTCGTGCACGTTTCCCGATGATGAACACGGCACGATGTTAGCCCCATTCCCGATTCGGCGGGTACCGGACATACGCTGATCCAGCGCGCTGGATCGGGGGCCGGGCGGGTTTGCAGTGCCATAGCACCCTATCCACATGAACACTAGCCGCGAGTTCATATCACTTGCATGCGAAAAAGGGGTTTTGCGCTTCGGTGCCTTCGTGACGAAGGCTGGGCGCAATTCACCCTATTTTTTCAACGCCGGCCTGTTCGGCGATGGCGCTTCGTTCCGGGCCCTGTGTGGTTTCTATGCAGACGCGATTCTGGCCGCAGGCATTCCTTTCGACATGTTGTTCGGGCCGGCCTACAAGGGTATTCCGCTAGTGGCCGGGGTGGCGATCAGGCTGGCCGAGCAGGGTGTGAACAAGCCCTTCTGTTTCAACCGCAAGGAGGCCAAGGACCACGGCGAAGGGGGGACCCTGATTGGTGCACCGCTGTCGGGGCGAGTGCTGATTCTCGACGATGTGATCTCCGCGGGAACCTCGGTGCGTGAATCGGTCGAAATCATCGGTGGGGGCGGCGCCGTCCCGGCGGGCGTCGTCATCGCGCTGGACCGGATGGAGCGGGGCGCGGGGGCGCAGTCGGCGGTTCAGGAAGTCCGGTCGGTGCACGGCATTCCGGTCGTGGCCGTGGCGACCCTCGCCGACCTCATCGATTATCTGGGCGACAATGCGGACCTTGCCGCCAATCTCGAGGCCGTGCAGAACTATCGGAAGACATATGGTATCGCCGACGAAGGCTAGCCTCTTGTGGGTGTTGCTGCTGTTGCTTGCCGCCCCGCCTCTGCATGCGCAGGCAGGGGATGGGAAGAGCGGGGGCAAGAGCATTTTTTGTTGTGAGGACGATAGCGGTCGGCCGGTCTGTGGCGACGTGCTGCCGTCGCAATGCTATGGGCGTGCCTATCGCGAGATGAATTCGCAGGGGGTCACCCGCCGGCATGTCAGTGCCCCATTGACCAAGGCTGAGCTGGCGCGGCGCGAGGCCGAGGCCAAGGCGCGAGCCGAAGCCGAAGAACGCGATCGCATACAGCGCCGCCAGGATGAAGCCTTGTTCGAGACCTATCCGACCCTCGGCGCGATCGACGAGCGTGAAGCGCGCGCCATCGCCGAAGTCGAGCGCAGCGTGGAAGGGGTTCTGGCACGCGAGCAGGAATTGCTCGTGCAGCGCAAGCGCTATGATGAGGAAACTGAGTTCTATCGTGGCCGCGATCTTCCCAGGGATCTGAAGAGTGCCCTGCAGGTCATCGATTCCGAACTGGCATCGCACAAGGAGTTCCTCAAGCAGAAAGAGGGCGAGCGTGCGCTGATCCGTGAGCGCTTCGACGCCGACAGGCAGCGCTACATCGAACTCCTCGCATCCGGGCACAAGCGGCGCTGAGCCGGAGGTGCCTGGCGTCTGCGTGAGCCGGGGCCCGGGCGGGTCCCGGCAGGTCAATTTTCCCTCAAGTTGTGGATCGCATGATGAGCGTTGCCGGAAGTTCGATCGTCAAGGCGGCCTGTCCGCACGACTGTCCCGATACCTGCGCCATGGAAGTCACGGTTGAGGATGGCAAGGCGGTCAAGATTCGTGGGGCCGCCGATCACCCGTTTACCAATGGCGCGTTATGCACCAAGGTCGCGCACTATCTCGAGCGCACCTATTCGGATCAGCGGCTGCTTTACCCGATGAGGCGGATCGGCCGCAAAGGCGAGGGGCGATTCGAGCGCATCGGTTGGGATGATGCGCTGGCGATCATCAGTGAGCGTTTCGGTGCCATTGCCGGCGAGGACCCGCGCGCGATACTGCCGTACAACTACGGTGGCACCCTGGGGTTCGTGCAGGGGGCCAGCATGGACATGCGTTTTTTCAATCGCCTTGGTGCCTCGCGTCTGGATCAGACGATTTGCGCGGCGGCTGGCGCCGCCGGCTGGAAGGCCACCGTTGGCGCTTCGATCGGCATGGATCCCGAAGCGCTCGTCGATGCGCGCCTCATCATCATCTGGGGCGGCAACCCGGTTGTTTCGAACCTGCACGGCTGGCGCTTCATCCAGGAGGCGAAACGCCGCGGCGCGCGGCTGGTGTGCATCGATCCGTGGCGGACCCGGACGGCCGAGAAGTGCGACCTCCACCTCGCCCCGATGCCGGGTACCGACACCGCCCTTGCGCTGGCGATGATGCATGTGCTGATCGAGGCCGATCTGATCGACCACGATTACATCGCCCGCCATACGCTGGGCTTCGAGCGGCTGGCCGAACGGGTCGAGGCATGCTCGCCAGAATGGGCCGCGCCGCTGACCGGTCTGCCGGCGGACGCGATCCGGCGCCTAGCGCTCGACTACGGCAGCACCCAGCCGGCCGCGATCCGCCTGAACTACGGTCTAAACCGTTGTCACGGTGGCGGCATGGCCGTGCGCAATATCGCCTGCCTGCCCGCGCTGATCGGTGCGTGGCGCCATCCGGCCGGGGGCGCCGTGTTATCGACCTCGGGCAATTTCCCGGTCGACCAGCATGCGCTCGAGCGGCCCGATCTCTATCCCGATCCGCAGCGATTTCCGCCGCGGCGCATCAACATGTCGCAGATCGGCGAAGCCTTGCTGGAGGTGCGCGATCCGCAGATCCGGGCGATCTATGTATACAACTCGAATCCGGTGGCGGTCGCACCCGACAGCAACCGGGTCCGTGCGGGATTCATGCGCGAGGATTTGTTCTGCGTCGTGCACGAGCTGTTCCAGACGGATACGGCGGACTATGCCGACATACTCCTGCCGGCCACGAGCCAGCTCGAGCACCGCGACGTGCACAAGGCGTACGGCCACCTCTACGCGGTTGACAACCAGCCTGCGATCGCGCCGCTGGGCGAGGCGAAGTCGAATTCGGAGGTGTTCCGCCTGCTGGCCCGGGCCATGGGTTACACCGATCCTGCCCTTGCGGATTCCGACGATGCGATTGCGGCGGTGGCGTTCGCGCGCTGCGATCAGCGCGCGTTCGGCCTCGACTCCGCGGCGCTGGCCGAGAAAGGTTGGGCGCGCCTGAACCTGCCGCGGCCGTTCGTTCCCTTCGCCGCCGGCGGCTTTCCGACGCCCTCGGGAAAATGTGAATTCTTCAGCGAATCACTGGCCGCAGCCGGGCTGGATCCACTTCCCGCATGGGTGCCGCCGCTCGAGTCGCCGCTCAGCAGCCCGGTGCTCGCCGAGCGTTATCCACTGGCATTCCTGTCGCCGCCGGCGCGCAATTTCCTCAACACCAGCTTCGCCAACCTGCCGCGCTTTCTCGCCGGGGAAGGCGGACCGGCACTCGAGATCCACCCGCGCGATGCACTGGCGCGTGGTTTGGTGGAAGGGCAGCGCCTGCGCATCTTCAACGACCGTGGTGCGTTTCATGCGCGGGCGGTGATCACCGAGCGGGTGCGCCCCGGGGTGGTGGTGAGTCCGTCGATATGGTGGCAAAAGCTTTCCGGGGACGGCCAGAATGCCAATGCGGTCACCTCGTCGGCACTGACCGATATGGGAGGCGGGCCGGTGATCTACGACTGCCTGGTCGAAGTGCAGGGCGCGATTTCGGCGTGATGAGCGAAACCCGCGTGCTCGAAGCGGCAGCCCGCTGCATCGACGATGCCGAATCGATACTGTTCATTACCGGGGCGGGTATTTCGGCAGATTCAGGTTTGCCGACTTATCGCGGTATCGGTGGGCTCTACCATGAGCGCCTGACCGACGACGGGCTGGCGATCGAGGACGCGCTGTCGGGTGCGATGATGGCGATGCGTCCCGACATCGTGTGGAAGTACATCGCCGAGATCGAGGCCAACTGCCGTGGCGCGCAACCCAATGCGGCGCATCGCTTCATCGCCGAGCTCGAGCGGACCAAGCCCGCTGTCACGGTGCTCACGCAGAACGTGGACGGGTTGCACCGGGCCGCAGGTTCGAGCAATCTGATCGAGATTCATGGCTCGCTCCACCGCCTGTGTTGTGTCGAATGCCACCATGCACGTTCGGTGCCGGATTTCGCCGGCCTCGATATCCCGCCGGCCTGCCCTGTCTGCGGCGGCCTGCTGCGCCCGGACGTCGTGCTGTTTGGCGAGGCGCTGCCGCAGCGTGCAATCATGTGCCTCGAGTCGGCCCTGGCGCGTGGCGTCGATCTGGTGGTTTCGGTCGGCACCACCAGCGTGTTTCCCTACATATCGGGACCGGTCTGGTGGGCCATCGAAAACGGCATTCCCACGCTCGAGATCAACCCCGGCGAAACCGAGCTCAGCCGCGCGGTGCGATACAGGTTGGCGATGGGCGCGGTCGCGGCGTTTGCCGGAATGCGCGCCTGCTCGCAACCGCGGCAACGTTAGATCCCGGCCACCGACAGGCGGGATCCACCGTCCGGGGAACTACAGCAGCACCCGCTCGATCCCGCCGCTGTTGGCGTGCCGCACGTATTCGGGCATCCAGTTTTCGCCCAGCAGCGTCTTCGCGATCTCGATCACGATGTAATCGGCTTCGATGTCGCCATCGTCGGAATAGCGGCTGAGTCCCTGCAGGCAGCTCGGGCACGAAGTCAGGATCTTGACCGGGGTGCCCGGCACGCTGCCTTCACGCAGTGCCGCTGCCCCTTTCTCGATTTCCGCCTGCTTGCGAAAACGCACCTGGGTCGAGATGTCGGCGCGGCTGGCGGCCAGTGTCCCGGATTCGCCGCAGCAGCGCTCGTTGAGGTCTACCCGGGTGCCCATCAGCTCGTTGGCGACCTTGATGCCCGAATACTGTTTCATCGGGGTATGGCAGGGCTCGTGGTACATGTAGCGGGTGCCGCTGATGCCGTCGAGCCGGACGCCCTTTTCCATCAGGTATTCATGGATGTCGAGCAGCCGGCAGCCGGGGAATATCTTCTCGAACTGATACTTCAGCAATTGATCCATGCAGGTGCCGCACGAGACGATCACGGTCTTGATGTCCAGATAGTTGAGCGTGTTGGCGACCCGGTGGAACAGTACCCGATTGTCGGTGGTGAGCTGCTGGCCCTTGTCCTCGAAGCCGGAAGAGGTCTGCGGATAGCCGCAGCACAGATAGCCCGGCGGCAGCACCGTGGTGGCACCGACGTGGTAGAGCATGGCCTGCGTCGCCAGGCCGACCTGGCTGAACAGGCGCTCCGAGCCACAGCCCGGGAAGTAGAACACCGCCTCGCTTTCGTCGCGGGCGAGCCGCGGGTTGCGGATCACCGGGATGACCTTGTCGTCCTCGATGTCGAGCAGCGCACGACTGGTGCGCTTGGGCAGGTTGCCAGGCATCGGCTTGTTGATGAAGTGAATGACCTGCGCCTTGATCGATGCGCGGCCGAGCGTCGCTGGTGGCGCCTCGACCTGCGCCTGGATCAGGCCCATCGACTTGCCGATGCGGTGTCCGAGGCGCTGGGCCTTGTAGCCCCAATCGATCATGCCCTTGCGGATGATCTTGATCGTCGCCGGATCCTTGGCGGTCAGGAAGGCCATGGCCGCGGCGGTGCCGGGATTGAAGGTTTTCTTGCCCTGCTTGCGCAGGAGGTTGCGCATCTTGATCGACACGTCGCCGAAGTCGATATCGACCGGGCAGGGCTTCTCGCACTTGTGGCACACGGTGCAGTGATCGGCGACATCCTCGAACTCCGACCAATGGGCGAGCGACACGCCGCGCCGGGTCTGTTCCTCGTAAAGGAAAGCCTCTATCAGCAGCGAGGTGCTGAGGATCTTGTTGCGCGGGCTGTACAGCAGGTTGGCGCGCGGCACGTGGGTCGAGCACACCGGCTTGCACTTGCCGCAGCGTAGGCAGTCCTTGATGTCGTGCGCGATTTCGCTGATCTCGGTCTGTTCCATGATCAGCGACTCGTGCCCCATCAGGTTGAAGCTGGGGGTGTAGGCGTTGTCGAGATTGCCCGCCGAAACACCAGGGCGATCGCTCTTGCGCAGCAGCTTGCCGCGGTTGAAGCGGCCTTCCGGGTCGACCTTCTGCTTGTAGTCCCAGAAATTCGCCATCTCGTCGTCGCTGAGATAGTCGAGCTTGGTGATGCCGATGCCGTGTTCGCCCGAGATCACGCCGTCGAGGCTGCGCGCCAGCGCCATGATGCGGTCGACCGCCCGGTTGGCGGTCTGGAGCATCTCGTAGTTGTCGGAATTGACCGGCAGGTTGGTGTGCACGTTGCCGTCGCCGGCGTGCATGTGCAGTGCCACGAACACCCGCCCGCGCAAGACCTCCTTGTGGATCTTGGCGATACGCTCAGGGATCGGGCTGAACAGCGTGCCGTCGAAAATCTTGTCGAGGCGTGGTTTCAGTTCGGTTTTCCATGAGATCCGCACCGAATAATCCTGCAGACGATGGAACAGCACCGGATCGGCGGCGCGGTTGGTCAGCTCTCCGGCGGCGATGCCGTAGGTCTCGAAGTGGCGCTCGGCCTCGGCCAGCGGCATGTCGAGATTGTCGAGCAGCCACTGCCAGCGACGCTGCACCGTGGATACATAGTCGAGCGCGGCCTGGCGCCGGTCGCCGATGAGCTCCTCGCGATCCAGATTGGCGTCCCCCTGGTTGAGCGGAAGCTCGCCGGAGAGAAACTGGATCAGTGCGTCGCAAAGCGCCAGCTTGTTGCGCGTCGACAGTTCGATGTTGATCCGCTCGATGCCGTCGCAGTAGTCGCCCATCCGCGGCAGCGGAATCACGACGTCTTCGTTGATCTTGAAGGCGTTGGTGTGCTTCGAGATCGCGGCGGTGCGGGAGCGGTCCAGCCAGAAGCGCTTGCGCTGCTCGGGGCTGGCCGCGATGAAACCCTCGGCACCACGTACGTTGCACATCCTGACCACTTCCGACGCGGCGCGCATCACCGCATCTTCGTCATGGCCGACGATGTCGCCGATCAATACCATCTTGGGGCGCCCATGGCGCTTGGCCTTGGTGGTATAGCCCACCGCGCTGACATAGCGTTCGTCCAGATGTTCGAGGCCGGCGAGTTGAACACCTTCTGCATGCCCCGCACCGCCGGGCTTGAACCAGTCGGTGATCTCGACGATCGCCGGCACGGCTTCGCGCACCTGGCCGAAGAATTCGAGACATACCGTGCGGGTGACCGGCGGCATCTGGTGCAGCACCCAGCGTGCCGCGACGATCAGGCCGTCGGTGCCTTCCTTCTGCACCCCGGGTACGCCGCCCAGGAATTTGTCGGTCACGTCCTTGCCCAGCCCGATCTTGCGGCATCGGGCGCCGGGCATGATCAGGGTCTCTTCGGCGAGCAGCTTCCTGCCGTCGGCGTCGAAGCGCTTCAGGCGAAACTCGACGCTTTCCTGTTCATGGATCTTGCCGAGGTTGTGGTTGACACGTTCGACCTCCAACCAGTTACCGTCGGGCGTGACCATCTTCCACCAGGCGAGGTTGTCGAGCGCGGTGCCCCACAGTACCGCCTTCTTGCCCCCGGCGTTCATCGCGATGTTGCCCCCGACGCACGACGCTTCGGCCGAGGTCGGATCGACCGCGAAAACACGTCCGGCCGCGCTCGCCGCGTCGGATACGCGCGCGGTGACCACGCCGGCTCCGGTGCGGATGGTCGCTGTCGGCGTGCCCAGGCCGGGCAGGACGATCTCCTCGACTGGACCCATGTCGATCAGCTTCTCGGTGTTGATCACGACCGAGCGCGCGTCCAGCGGAATCGCCCCACCGGTGTAGCCGGTGCCGCCGCCGCGCGGAATGATCGTCAACCCGAGCGTGATACAGGCGCGCACCAGCGGCGCCATTTCTGCTTCGGTGTCGGGGTAGAGGACCACCAGCGGGTACTCCACCCGCCAGTCGGTAGCGTCGGTGACATGCGATACGCGCGCATGCCCGTCGAAGCAGATGTTGTCCTTGCGGGTATGGCGCGACAACTCCTTCATGACCTGCTTGCGCAGCGCGGCGGTGTCGTCGAAAAAGCGCGCAAAGGCGGCTACCGATCTTTCCGCCGCCTGCACCAGCGCCGAAACCTTTGCGCTGCGGCCCGGGTCTTCGGTGGCGCTTTCCTGACGCCGCTTCTCGACTTCGGCAAGGCGGTGGCGCAATGCGCCGATCAGGGCCTCGCGGCGCGCGGCGTTTTCGAGCAAGTCGTCCTGCAGATAGGGATTGCGCTGGACGACCCAGATGTCTCCCAGCACTTCATACAGCATGCGCGCCGAGCGCCCGGTCACCCGTTCGTTGCGCAGGGACTCGAGCGTCCCCCAGGCGTCGCTGCCAAGCAGGCGAATGACGATCTCGCGATCGGCAAAGGAAGTGTAGTTGTAGGGGATCTCGCGCAAACGCTGGGTCATGGCACGTTCCGGGGATGGACGACAGAAAAGCCTCGTATTGTAGCGTATCGCGCCCCGATGCCGCTATGCAACAATGCCCACGACGCTTCTAGGGTATTGATTTTCAATGCTTCTGAGGCGCGCCCAGTGTGACTGCGCAAATCAGCCGAAATTCCCTGAAGCGGCTCACACGGCGGCGATCAGCGCGATCTCGACCCGCCAGCCCGGATGCGCGAGACCCGCGACCTTGACGCAGGCGCGCGAGGGGGCGGTGCCGGCGGCCAGCCACGCGTCCCAGACGGTGTTCATTGCGTCGTAATCGGCCATGTCGATCAGGTAGATGGTGGCCGACAGGATGCGGCCGTGGTGACTCCCGATGCGTGCCAACTGTCTGTCGAAACTGGCCAGGATTTCCCGGGTCTGCTCGGCTATCGGGGTGTTCTCGCTCACCGGCACCTCGACCAGATAGGCGGTCTGGTTGTGAATGACGATATCGGAATAGCGCGCGGTGGTGCCGATGCGTTCGATGCTCATGGAGGACTCCCATTCTTCAGATGACGGCCAGCGTGACCAAAAGATAGCGCAGCGCCTTGCCGGCCGCCATCCATATCATGCAGGCCAGCCATGGCAGGCGCAGCCAGCCGGCCGCGGCGCACAGGCCGTCGCCGACGATCGGCAGCCACGCAAGTGCCAGCGCTGCCGATCCGTGCCGCTGCAGCCAGGCGAGGCGCGTGAGCTGGGCACGCCTGGGCAGGAGCCGGGCGAGCAGGTAGGTGCTCATTCCGCCCAGCGTGTTGCCGAGTGTGACCGCGACGAGCGCGCTCGCCACGAGCTCGGGAAACGACCGGAGCGTTGCGAACAGCGCGATCTCGGAGTTTCCCGGCAGCAGCGTTGCCGAAAGAAAGCCCGACGTGAACAAGGCGGCGAGCGCGGCAAGCGCCGTGCCTTGATCCATCGCGAGCATGGTGCTCATGGGAGGTTGTGATCGATGCGGTCCTGATGCCCGGGTGTCAGCGCCGTTCGAGGATTCAGGGGCGCAGGCCGGGGGCTCAGACGACCTCGAAGAAAACCAGGTCGCGTTCGACCTCGCTCGCCGAAAAGCCGCAACCGATCCGGCCGGGGCCCACGATCGCGGTTTCGCTCTTGCGAACGCGGCGTTCCGCGCTGCTTTCCTCGACCACATAGCAGCCGTTGCTGCTGTAGTCGATCAGCGAGAAGCCCTCGCGGCGGCGTTCGATGCGGCAGTGCTGGCGCGAGGCGCGCGGATCCATGATCACCACATCGTTGCCCAGCTCGCGTCCGAGCAGCAGTATCGGGCGCTGATCATCGAGAAACACGACTTCGTTCTGATGCCTGACCTTGAGACGCTGGGTCAAACGGCTTGCCGGCGGCAGCGAGACGACGACTTCGGCCTGGCGCGTGATGGTATGGAGCGGCCATTCGAGATCCTGCAGCGCCGGGCGGCCACCGGCCTCCAGCCGCGAGAAATGCCGTGTCGTGGCCGGGAGCAAAATCACGGCAGCGCCCGTGGCCAGCGCCTCGCCGCCCTCTGCGGCCTTCATGAGCCGCAGCGCCACGTCCAGGCCTTCCCCGACCGGTGTCTCGCCGCCGAACTCCATCTGGCCGTAGTGCACCCCGGCCCGGATGCCGAGACGCTTGCCCGCCAGCGGTGGCAGGCTGCTCACCCGCTCCAGCATTTCGCAGACGGCCAACACGGCGAGTTCCGAGCGCTCGAACGTGGCCGTGACGCGTGTGCCGTCACGGCCGAAGGATGTGCCCTTGTTCGCCTCCACGGCAAGATCGACACGCCGCAGCGCCCGGTCGACCGCATGACGAGCCTCGAGCGCCCCGAGTGCCGCGTCCAGGCTCGGGCTGCCCACGATTTCGGCGGCGATGACGCATAGGTTCTTTCGATCGGCCATGTGCGTGGGGGCGGTCAGTTGGTGGGCGGAGGTCCGAAGGCCTGCGCGGTCATCACAGCATGCCTGCAAGTTTGTCCGCTCCGTCCGCGGTGTGCAAGAGGGGGCCGACGTCGGTGCGGGTGTGCGTATCGAACGCGTGCATGATGCTGACTGGAAAAGCCGGTGCCGGCGCGAGTTGCGGCGGGTCGAACACCGTGTCGCCTTCGTCGGCCGGCACGCCTGGTTTGAGGCTCTTGAAGTCGAAAAGCCCTGCGTCGGCGAGGTGCGAGGGGACGACGTTGCCCAGTGCGGTGAAGATCGACGCGATCCTGCCGGGGTGTTCCCGTTCCCAGCCCTGCAGCATGGCCTTGATCTGCCTGCGCTGGGCGTTCTCCTGCGAACCGCACAGATTGCACGGAATGATCGGGAAATTCATGGTGCGGGCGAACCGGATGATGTCGCTCTCGACACAGTGCGCGAGCGGGCGAATCACGATGTGCTCGCCGTCGTCGCTGACGAGCTTGGGCGGCATCGCCTTGATGTGGCCGCCGAAGAACAGGTTGAGAAAGAAGGTTTCGAGAATGTCGTCGCGATGATGGCCGAGGGCGATCTTGGTCGCGCCGAGTTCGCGCGCGGTGCGGTAGATGATGCCGCGTCGCAACCGCGAGCAGAGCGAGCAGGTGGTCTTGCCCTCGGGGATCTTGTCCTTGACGATCGAATAAGTGTCTTCGGTGACGATGCGGTACTCGATCCCGATGGATTCGAAATAGGCGGGCAGGACATCGGCGGGAAAGCCAGGCTGGCGCTGGTCGAGATTCATCGCGACCAGACGGAAACCGACCGGCGCGCGCTCGCGCAAGGCCATCAAACACGACAACAGGGTGTAGGAGTCCTTGCCGCCCGACATGCACACCATGACGACGTCGCCGTCCTCGATCATGTTGAACGCGGCGATCGCCTCGCCCACGCTGCGCTCGAGCTTCTTCTTGAGCCGCAGGAAAGTGTTCGAGAAGCGGCTGTCGGCCGTTTCGGCGGGGGGCGTAAGTGCGGTCACGACGAAAATCCAGGCGAGATGCTCGGATTATACGCCGATGTATTGATCGGTCGATGTGGATTGCTGCATTGCAACTTGGTCATAGATGAGCGTTCCGCCCGCCGTCGACGGCGAGGGTCTGGCCGGTCACGTAGGGCGCGTCGAACACCAGGAAACGCACCGCGCGGGCGATGTCGGCGGGTTGGCCTGCGCGCTTGAGCAAGGTGTGGGCGATGATCTCGGCACGTTCGGCAGGCGAGAACTGGTGATCGTCCGGCCATTCGATCGGGCCCGGCGAGACGCCGTTCACTCTGATTTCCGGCGCCAATTCGATGGCCAGCGACCGTGTGAGGCCCAGCAGCCCGGCCTTGGCTGCGCAGTAGACCGGATAGTTGCGCAGCGGGCGTTCGGCGTGAATGTCGATGATGTTGACGATGACGCCGCGCGTGAGCGCCAGATGCGGCGCCGCGGCCTGCGCGAGAAACAGTGGCGCCTTGAGGTTGGAGCCGATCAGATCGGTCCAGGCGCGCGAGTCGATCGTGCCGATCGGCGTCGGGTAGAAGCTCGAGGCATTGTTGATCAGCGCGTCGAGACGCTGGTGGCGGGCGATCACCGCGGCGATGGCCGACTCCGGCACGCCGTCTTCCTTGAGGTCTCCCGCCACGGTCGTCGCCGAATCGCGACGGGTGGCGTTCAACTCGGCCGCAAGCGCTTGCGCGTCGCCGGCCGACCGGTGGTAATGGAGCACGACATCGGCTCCCGCGGCATGGAGTTCGCGCGCGATCCGGGCGCCTATGCGTCTGGCCGCGCCGGTGATCAGCATGACGGGACGGGATTGCAGTGGGGTCATCGATGGGTTTTCCGCATGCGTGTCGGTTGGTGTCGTGTCGTCGAGCCGTGTGCCGCGGGGGCGGCGCGGCCAGTGCTTCAGGCGCTAGAATGCCGCTTTTCGCTCGCTGGCCCGCAATGAACCTGCCCCCCCCGACTTCCGATGCGCTCGCCCAGAGTGCCTGCCTTACCGAGCGTGTGCGTTCCGAGATCGCCGCGCTCGGCTGGATCAGTTTCGCACGCTACATGGAGCTTGCACTGTATGCGCCGGGTATCGGCTACTACAGCGGCGGTGCGCGAAAGTTCGGCGCCGGTGGTGATTTCATCACATCGCCTGAACTGACCCCTCTGTTTGGCCAGGCCTTGGCTGCCCAGGTGGCGCAGGTCCAGGCTGCGAGCGCGCCGCACGTGATCGAGGTCGGCGCCGGCACGGGTCTGCTCGCCGCCGACCTGCTGCTCGAGCTCGAGCGTCGCGGCGAGCTGCCGCTGCGCTATGACATCCTCGAATTGTCGGGCGAGCTGCGCGAACGCCAGTTCGACACCCTGGCAAGCAAAGTGCCGCACCTGGCCAGCCGGGTGCGCTGGCTCGACAGCCTGCCGGAGCGCTTTTCGGGGGTATTGGTCGCCAACGAAGTCCTCGATGTGATGCCGGCCCATCTTGTGGTTGCACGTGGCGGCGGCTTGTTCGAGCGCGGCGTCGCCGTGGACGGGGCGGGCGCATTGCGCTGGGCGGACGTCGAGGCCACGGGTCGGGTGCTCGAGGCGGCGCGCGCGCTCGAGCTGCCGATGCCGGACCAGGGCGAGTATGTGACCGAAATCAATCTGGCCGGTCAGGCGTGGGTGGCCGAGCTGGCGCATCGTCTGGCGGTCGGCGCGTTGCTTCTCGTCGATTACGGTTACCCGCGCGCCGAGTACTACCTGCCCTCGCGCGCGAGCGGCACGCTGCTGTGCTACTACCGCCACCATGCCCACGGCGATCCCTTCCTGTGGCCGGGTTTGAATGACATCACCGCCTTCGTCGATTTCACCGCGGTGGCCGAAGCCGGCTTCGAAGCGGGCCTGGAGGTGCTGGGCTATACGACTCAGGCGGCGTTTCTGTTCAATTGCGGCATTCTGGAATGCCTGGCCAGGCGGGGACCCGAGACCGGAGCGGACTACATCAGGGCCGCCCGCGCAGTCCAACGCCTGACCACCCCGCAGGAGATGGGCGAGCTCTTCAAGGTGCTGGCGCTGGGCAAGGGCATCGACATGCCCTTGCTCGGTTTCATGCGCGGCGATCGCCTGCATACGCTGTAGCGCGGCGCCGCGAGCGCGGCTTACCGCTGAGGGCCGAGCGTGGTTTCCAGCCAGCCGGCGATGTGTGCCGCAACCGTTTCCCAGCCCTGCTCGAGCATCACACCGTGGCCGATGCCCGCAAAGATGTGGGCGTCGGTGCCGTATGTCGATGCCGTCACCTCGACTTGGGCCGGCGAGATCAGGTGGTCGTGTTCGGCACCCAGGATCAAGAGCGGGGGGCGCTTCACGCGCGATACATGCGGGAGGTTGAACAAGGTCATGTCCCAGATCGCGCGATGCGATTCGGGTTGCGAGAGCGTGGCATAGCGGAGCAGGCGTTCGGTCTCGACCGGTTGGTGAAAGAGCGCCTCGCGAATGCTGTCGAGGTTCGGCTGACCGCCGCCCATCATGCGGTTGAGGTCGGCCAGCATGCCGGGTTTGTTGAACATCAGGCCGAAGGCCGAGCTCATCAGACCCTGCGGCGGAACCGAGCACAGGAGTACCGCGGCCGGCGTGTCATTCTGTTCGAGGTACTTCTGTACCACCATGCCGCCCATCGAGTGACCGATCAGCACCGGTGGCGCGGGCAGCGCGGCGACCACTTCCTTGACGTCGGCCACATAGTCCGCGATCGAAAAGCTGTCGAGCAGACCGCGCCTGCGGCTGTGGCCATGGCCCGACAGCGACAGTGCATAGCTGCCATAACCCCGCGCGGCGAAGTAGGGCAGGAAAAACTCGTCCCAGCACCAGGCGGCCGTATAGGCGCCATGTATGAACAGCAGCGGCGTGGCGCGGGCCGGCATGCCCTCCGGGCTGCGGACAAGAACTTCGAGTTCGCCGAAGCGCGATCTGTTCACTTGGGGATCTCCATGCCGCGTTGTACGGCGGGGCGCGCGGCGACGCACTCGAACCAGCGCTTGAGCGCCGGAAAGCGCTTCAGGTCGATGCCCTGCCAGTCATGGCGGGCAATCCAGGGGAAGGTTGCAATGTCGGCAATCGAATAGCTTGTGCCGCCCAGCCATTCGTGAGTGCTCAGGCGGGCGTTGAGGACGGCGTAGAGGCGCGCGGCCTCCTTCGAATAGCGATCGATCGCATACGGGATCACCTCCGGGGCGAAGCGCAGAAAATGGTGTGCCTGCCCCAGCATCGGCCCCACGCCGCCGATCTGGAACATCAGCCACTGGATCGCTTCGAGCCGGCTGCGCAGGTCGGCCGGCAGCAGCTTGCCGGCCTTGCCCGCGAGATACAGCAGGATGGCGCCCGATTCGATCACCGTGATCGGTTTGCCCTCGGGCCCCTCAGTGTCGACGATGACCGGAATCTTGTTGTTCGGATTGAGCGCCAGAAACTCGGGGGCGAATTGCTCGTTGCGGCTGATGTCGACAGGCCGTACCTCGTAGGGCAGCGCGAGCTCTTCGAGCGCGATCGAGACTTTCCTGCCGTTCGGGGTGCTCCAGGTGTACAACGTGATCATGTGCGAGGCTCTGGCACGCCGGGGCTCGGCCGCATTTGCGGTCTCGATCCCGGCCGGGGTTTAATGGGTCTTTCGCGGTGGGGGGCACGCATGCTCAAATGGGTTCTGGTCGTGGTGACGCTCGTGCTCGTCACCGGACTCTATCGCGATGCCTTGTCGCGGCATCTGGGTTTCGGGCGGTTGCCAGGCGATCTCAATGTTCGCTTCAGGGGCCGGGCGTACAGATTTCCGTTCGCCACCACGGTCTTGCTGTCCTTGCTGGCCTGGCTCATTTTGCGCGCAATCTGAGCGTCGCCGCGAGCACATTCGCCGGCGTTCGGTCAGGATCGTTGGAATTCCGCAATTGTAGCCTTGACCGCCGCCACGCGCGCGGCGTGTACTTTCTCGGGAATGAGTCGTTTGTCGACGCAGGCGCGTGCCAGCGCACCCGCATCGACCGCCGCCGCGGCCGCACGCGCGCTGCGCCAGAGGGCGGCGGCGACATAGGGCTCGGGAGGCTTTCCGGGGCGTCCCCGGGCGTCGCATTCGCACGCATCCAGCATCTGCTCGAAGCGTTGCGGGCGCCTGAAGGCGTCGCTGCGTTCGAGCAGCTTGACCATGGTCGCAGGCCGCAATTGCGGCGCCTGGTGGATGAGTCCGTGCTCGCGTGCAAGCATCTCGGCCAGATCGCGACACTCGCCGGGTGCCTTCAGGCGTCCGGAAACGCGGCGCGCATGTTCGGCGCTGCGCGATTCGTGCCCGTAGTGGTGGGGCAAGGTTTCGGGGGCGGTGTCGCCTTTGCCGAGATCGTGAAGCAGGCAGGCCCAGCGTACTTCCAGCGGTTGTCCGGTCGCGGCGGCATGGTCGATGACGGCGAGTACATGTACCCCGGTGTCGATCTCGGGGTGATGCCGGGCCGGTTGAGGCACGCCGAATAGGCGGTCGAGCTCGGGCAGGATGCGCGCCAGCGCACCGCACTCGCGCAGTACCGTGATCATGCGCGAAGGGGTCGATTCCATCAGGCCGCGCGCCAACTCCTGCCAGACCCGTTCGGCGACCAGGTGATCGACCTCGCCGTGCTCGACCATGCGCTGCATCAGCGCGGCGGTTTCGGGGGCCACGGTGAAGTCGGCGAAACGTGCGGCGAAGCGCGCAACCCGCAGGATGCGCACCGGGTCCTCGCCGAAGGCGGCGCTGACATGCCTGAATATGCGTCGTTCGAGGTCGGCCGCCCCGCCGTGCGGATCGATCAGGGTGCCGTCGTCGTCGCAGGCGATCGCGTTGATGGTGAGATCGCGGCGCAGCAGGTCTTCTTCGAGGGTGACGTCCGGGGCGGCATCGAACGTGAAACCCTTGTAGCCCTGGCCGGTCTTGCGCTCGGTGCGCGCCAGCGCGTATTCCTCATGCGTGTCGGGATGGAGGAATACCGGAAAGTCCTTGCCCACCGGCCGGAAGCCGCGCGCGAGCATCTCATCGGGCGTGGAGCCCACGACCACCCAGTCGCGGTCGGTGACCTTCAGCCCGAGGAGGCGGTCGCGGACCGCGCCGCCGACCATGAAGGTTTTCATCAGCCCTGGTTTCGGTGCGCCTGGCAGCGCAGCGGATAGTAGCGTCCGCGCAGGGTTTGATTGGCGATGTAGGCCGGTGCCACCGATTCGAGCGCAGTCGGTACGAGTCCGAAAGGCAGCGGTGCATTGCTGGTCACGTTGTCGGCGCGCATCGAGCGGACATTGTCGCGGCTCATCAGCGGTGTCGGGGCGAGCTCCATGAGCCGCGCCTGGAACATCGCCAGGCTTTCGGACAGCGTGAAGATCGGCCGCCGCTTGCCCGTCAGCGAGGCGACGTATTCGACCAGTTGCCGCAAGGTATACACGGTGGGGCCGGCGACATCGAAGGTCTGGCCGGCCGCGTCCCCGTCGGTCAGGCAGCGCCATGCGACTTCGGCGACATCTTCCACATAGACCGGCTGAAAGCGCGCATCTGCGCCGGCCAGCGGCAGCACCGGGAACAGGCGGGCGAGCTTGGCGAACAGGTTGAGGAAGCGGTCATCGCGGCCAAAGAGCACCGACGGACGCAGAATCGTCCAGGCGAGATCATTGCCGGCCGCGCGAACGGCCGCCTCGCCCGCAGCTTTCGAACGCTGATACTCGGACGGTCCGTTGGCATCGGCGCCGAGCGCGCTGACATGTACCAGGGTCTTCACCCCGGTCTTGCGGGATGCCGCCACGACCTTTTCCGCCAGCTCCACGTGCGTCCGGGCGAAATCGGCGCCGTACGGGGTGCCGCTCCTGGAGTGGAGCACGCCGACGAGATTGACCACCGCAGCCGCGCCGGCGAACAGGCGCTCGAGGGCGGCCGGGTCGTGGATGTCGGCCTCGACCACCTCGACCGTGGGCAGCAGCAGCACGTGGCCCGCGCGGCTGCGTCGCCGCGTGGGTATCAGCACGGACACGCCGGCTTCGGACAATCGGTTTGCAATGGCGCTTCCAACGAAGCCGGTACCACCCAGTAGGACGACGCGAGCAGGTTTCATCATGCAGTTTCCGTAGAGAGATCAAGCAAAGGGCAGGAGGTGTTCAGATGGCCAGGCATGGGCGGGCTCAGGGAACGGTCTGCGACGGCGCGATGATGCCCATGCGCGCTTTGAGCGACTGCGGCCGTTGCTCGAGCAGCGCCGCGTAGATCACCGCGTTCGCGAGCACTTTCTTGACATAGTCGCGGGTTTCGTCGAAGGGGATGGTCTCGGTGTAGATCGCGCCTTCGAGCGGCTTGCGGTCCCGCCAGCGGGTCGCCCGCCCCGGGCCGGCATTGTATCCGGCCGATGCCAGCACCGGATGGCTGTCGAGGTCGGTCATGATCAGGCGCATGTAGCTCGTGCCGAGCAGCACGTTGGTATGCGGGTCGGCCAGCATCGCCTGGTTGTAGCCCGCGAGTCCGATCTTGCCCGCAACCCATTTCCCGGTTGCCGGCATCACCTGCATGAGCCCTTGTGCGCCGGCCGACGAGCGCGCCGGTGCGATGAATCGGCTTTCCTGGCGCATCAAGCCATATACCCAGGCCATGTCGAGGTTCTGTTCCTTTACTTGCGGCTCGATCAGTTCGCGATAAGGCGTGATGAAACGCAAGTCGAAATTCGCCTGGGCGCTGCCGAGCTCGGCGGTATTGATCGCGCGATCGTACAAGCGTTGTTCGAGTGCCAGGCTCGCCGCCGCGCTCAGGAAGCCGTCGTCCTTGCCGCGCACCGCCCATGCCCATTCCCGGATGGCTTCGGTCTGCATTTCGAGGCGGTACAGCGCGAGTGCCCTGTTCAGTCCGGCATCGCTGGCGACGCGGGCCTTGTCCGCTGCGCTTGGCAGCCGTTGCGGCGCGGGCGGGTCGAACAGATTGCCTAGTTCTTCGTTCGCCAGCAAGGCGTAGAAGTGGGTTTCGCCGGCGATGCTGCGATAGAGTTTCTGCGCTTCCGCCTCCCGACCCTGGGCGGCGTGGGCGCGCCCCAGCCAGTAGATCCATTCCGGCTGGTTGCGCTCTGCCTCGGGCAGCCGCCCGATGTATTCCTCGACCGCCGGCCAGCGCTCCAGCCTCAGCGCGGCGCGCACGCGCCAGGCACGTTTTTCCGGGCTCAGCGGCAGGTCGCCGGCGGCGGCAAACCAATCCTCGGCGAGCGGCAGGCGGGACAGGGCGCCGTGATAGCCGAGTACGGAATAAGCGTAGGTCCTCTCTTCGTTCGTCAGCCGCTCGCCGATGCGCAGCAACTGTACATAGGCCGCGGTGGGGTCCTCGCGCGCGATCCGTGTCAGCGCGACAAGGGCCAGCTCCCGCCCGGCGCGGGTCGCGGCAAAGTTGGCAGGCAGGCGGTCGAGGTAGGGGCCGGGCGTCTTCAGTACCTGGTCCAGCGTCGCGCCGGCAGGCGCAGCGCCGGCCGGCAGCCATGATGCGGTCGTGCGTGCGCGCTCGGGGGTGCGGCTATCGATCTGGCGCCGGAATCGCCACCACACCTGGTCCTGAGTGATGCCGCCGCGCAGTGCCAGACCGCCCAGCACGTCGTTGCAGGCGGCGTGATTATTCACCAGTGACAGCCACGCCGCGCTGACTTCAGCGGCCAGTCCGGGGTCGTTGGTTGCGAGCCGTGCCTGCCATGCCAGGCAGCGCAGTTCTTCGTCCGGGCGGAGCAGCGCAGGAAATTCGCCGAGGAAGGCGCTCCACTGGCCCTCCTTGGCCATGCGCTTCAGCCATGTCATCCGCAAGCGCTCGGCCAGCACGGTATCGGCGTGCCGGGTCAGGAACGAATCGAGCTCGCCCGGCGGCGGTGGTACCGTACCCGCCAGCTTGTTGAGCAGCAACCAGTATTCGACGTAAGCGTCGAGCGGGTGCATGCTGGGTTGCGCCGCAAGCAGCGCCAGCGTGGTGCTGTCTCCGGTACGAAAAGCCTCGCGCGCGGCCACGATCCGGCCATCGCCCGGTTCGCTCTGGGCGATGGCGCTTGTACAGGTCAGGACAACCCACATTACCATTGCGGGCACGGCCCATGTGTTCATCTTGCGCTCCATTCATCAACCGTCATTATCGCAGACCCGATGCCCTTGCCACAGCCCGAACCCGAATCAGCACGAAAACGGAGATCCCTGCGCGAACAGGCGCTCGCGGCGCGTGCGGCGATGTCCGACGAACAACGTGCGGCTGCGACCGCCGCGATCGAAATCGGACTGGCGCCGCTGCTTCAGCGTCTGGCCGCGCGCACGCTCGGATTCTGCTGGCCGTTTCGCGGCGAGCCGGACCTGCGCGCTTTCGTCACCGGCTGGCTGGCCGCCGACGCGCAGCGGCGCGCGGCACTCCCGGCGGTGCTGGACAAGGCGGCGCCGATGGTGTTCCGCGCCTGGCGGCCTGGCGTGCCCATGAGTGCCGATCGCCATGGAATCCCGATCCCGGCGGCAGGACCGTCGCTGGTGCCCGATGTGGTGCTGGTGCCGCTCAACGCGTTCGATGCGGCGGGCTTCCGGCTCGGCTATGGCGGCGGGTACTTCGACCGGACACTCGCGATGATCGATAGCACGGCGGTGGGAGTCGGTTTCGAGTCCGGCCGTGTCGGCACTACCCTGCCCCAGACGCACGACCGGCCAATGGCCTGGATCGTGACCGAGGAAGGGGTGTTCGAGCCGATGTGTTAGCCGATCCGCCCAGGCGCTGGCCGGCCGGAAAGGCTCAATTGCCCAGAAACATCCGGTATACGGGGTTGCCGGTTTCTTCCTGGAAGTCGTAACCGAGCCGGGCCAGGAAGTCATGAAAATCGGACTTGTCGGCTTCGGAAACCTGCAGTCCGACCAGCACCCGCCCGAAATCCGCGCCGTGGTTGCGGTAGTGGAACAGGCTGATGTTCCAGTCGGAGCGCAGTTGCGACAGGAAATTCATCAGCGCGCCCGGCCTTTCGGGGAAGACGAAGCGGTAGATCAACTCGTTGTCGACCTGTGGCGCATGTCCGCCGACCATATAGCGGATGTGGCTCTTGGCCATCTCGTCATCGGTCAGGTCGAGCGCCGGCAAGTCGTGGCGTTCGAGCATCTCGACCAGCCGGGAGGCCTCGCCGCGATTGTGCACCGTGACGCCGACGAAGATGTGCGCGCGCTTCGGATCGGCGTAGCGGTAGTTGAACTCGGTGATGTTGCGGTTGCCGAGCAGGCCGCAGAACTTCTTGAATGAGCCGGGTTTTTCGGGGATCGTGACCGCCAACACCGCTTCACGCTGCTCGCCCAGTTCCGCCCGTTCGGCGACGAAGCGCAAGCGGTCGAAATTCATGTTCGCCCCGGAGGCGATTGCGACGATGTTCTTGTCGCGCAACTTGTTCTGCTTGATGTATTCCTTGGCGCCGGCAATCGCGAGAGCGCCGGCCGGCTCGAGAATCGAGCGGGTGTCTTCGAACACATCCTTGATGGCGGCGCAGATCGCATCGTTGTCGACCACGATCATCTCGTCGACATACTGCTGGCACAGCCGGAAGTTTTCTGCGCCGACCTGTTTCACGGCTGCGCCGTCCGCAAACAGGCCGACCTGATCGAGTACCACCCGCTCGCCGGTCCTGAGCGACTGCGTCATCGCCTCGGAATCCACCGCCTCGACACCGATGATCTTGGTCTCCGGGCGCAGGCGCTTGACGTAGGCGGCGACGCCCGAGATCAGGCCGCCACCGCCCACGCAACAGAAGATGGCATGGATCGGCTTGCTGTGCGAGCGCAGGATTTCCATGCCGATGGTGCCTTGACCGGCGATCACATCCGGGTCGTCGAACGGATGGACGAACGTGAGCTTCTCGGTCTTCTCGAGTTCGAGCGCATGCGCGTAGGCGTCGGAGAAGGACTCGCCCCTCAGGACCACTTCGGCGCCACGGGCACGCACGGCGTCCACCTTGATCAGCGGGGTCGACTCTGGCATGACGATCACGGCCCGGACGCCTAGTTTTTCCGCCGACATCGCGACACCCTGCGCATGGTTGCCGGCCGATGCGCAGATCACGCCGCGCTTGAGCGCCGCCGCGGAGAGGTTCGCCATCTTGTTGTAGGCGCCGCGAATCTTGAAGCTGAACACCGGTTGCATGTCTTCGCGCTTGAGGTGGATGCGGTTGTGCACCCGCGCGGACAGGTTGGCGGCGAAATCGAGGGGGGTTTCCTCGGCGATCTCATAAACCCGGGCGTTGAGAATGCGTTCGAGGTAGTCGGGGTGTGCAGCAGTCATGGCGGGCGATGAAATTCGGCTTGAAGCAACGGGCTCCGAGCGTAGCAGTCCGCGGGATGCCTCCGCAAGGGCTGCGCGTCGCCGGCCTGCGGGCATGGACGCAGCAGGCGTTGCTGCGCGGTGGCTCAGAAGCCGCCCGACCCATCGTTCAGCATGCTCTGTTGTCGTTCGACGAACTCCTGGGTGGAGTCCATGCCGCGCCATTGCAGAATCGCCGAGCGCACGGCAGCTTCGAGAAGCACCGCGAGGTTGCGTCCGGCCGCGACCGGCAATACCGTTCGCCGGATCGGGACGCCGAGGATGTCCTGCGTTTCCTGGTGCATGGGCAGGCGTGAAGGATCGTCCTGACCGGGGGTGCGCCGCTGCAGGTATACGATCAGGCGCAGGCGCATCTTGCGTCGGCAGGCGGTTTCGCCAAAGATCGTGCGGATGTTGAGAATCCCCAGCCCGCGGACTTCGATGAAGTCCTTGAGCATTTCGGGGCAGCGTCCCTCGAGAACCGACGGGGCGATGCGTGAAAACTCGACGATATCGTCGGCGACCAGGCCATGCCCGCGCGAGATCAGCTCGAGCGCGAGTTCGGACTTGCCCGCACCCGAGTCGCCGGTGATGAATACGCCGACCCCCAGCACATCCATGAACACGCCGTGTAGCGACACCTTCTCCGCGAGCTGGCGCGAGAGATAGAGCCGCAACTGGTCGATCACGCTGGCCGAGGCGAGGGGGGTCGTGAACAGCGCGATGCCGTTGGCTTCGCACAGGGTGCTGACCATCGCCGGAACTTCGCAGTCGTCCGCCATGACGATGGCCGGCGGCTGTGCCGAGAGGATTTCGGTGAGGTGGTGGGCGATCTTGTCGCGCGATTGCCTGCGTGCCCACGACAGCTCGGCGGCACCGATGATCTGCAGGCGGTCGGGATGGATCAGGTTGAGGTGCCCGACCAGATCGGCCGGCCAGATGCGTTCTTCGGTGACGGAGATGTCGCGATCAAGCCTGCCGCAAACATGCGTCAGCTTGAGCCAGTCACGGTGGCTGTCAAAAAGCCGCGCGACGCTCGTCCGCCGCATCCGGGCCCCACGAGGTGAATAGCGAATGGATGACAGCAGGATCGGGGGCGTTCAACAGGCTTTCACGGAATTTGCTGTCGCTGAACATCTGCGCCAGCTCCGACAGCAGTTGCAGGTGCTGTTCGTTGGCCTGTTCGGGCACGAGGAGCACGAACAGCATTCCGACCGGCCGGCCGTCGGGGGCGTCGAATTGAACCGGTGTTGCGAGCCGGAGAAACGCGCCCGCGGCATCCTTGAGCCCCTTTATGCGACCGTGCGGAATCGCGATTCCCTGACCGAGTCCGGTCGAGCCGAGGCGTTCGCGCGCAAAAAGGCTGTCGAAGACATCGCTGCGGCTGATGCCCTGCTGGTTTTCGAAAAGCAGTCCCGCCTGCTCGAAAACGCGCTTCTTGCTGCTCGCCTCGAGGTCGATGACCACGTTTGAAAGAGGTAGGAGATTGGCTATCAGGCTCATGCTGCACCTGGCCGACACCACGCTCATGCGTCAAGCTTCGTGTCGGCCCGTTAGGCGTCAATCGGTGCGCGTATACGCATTGAAGGCGCGATTATAAACACTCGGCTCCGAACGCGGTAACTAAAAAAGTCGCGCGCGCAACACCTCAGAGTTCGGCGTCGTGATGCTTCAGCGCATCATGGCCGTGATCCTGATTCTTCTGTTTGTACTTGATCACCTGCCGATCGAGCTTGTCGGTCATCGAGTCGATCGCAGCATACAGGTCGGCATCGGTGCTCTCGACGAAGATGTCCTTGCCGCGGACGTGCACCGTGACTTCGGCTTTCTGGTCGAGCTTCTCGACCGAGAGGATCACCACGACGCTGGTGACATTGTCGAAGTGGCGGATGACCCGGTCGAGCTTGCTGTTGACGTAGTCACGAATGGCATCGGTAACTTCGACATGGTGGCCGGTGATTTTCAGATTCATGATGACTCCCTTGTTGAATTTAAATCGTCTTGCGCTGACTGACCGGCGGGATATTGAGCGATTCGCGATATTTGGCGATCGTTCTTCGTGCAACCACGATACCCTGCTGGCCCAATAAATCTGCGATCTTTGCGTCGGAAAGTGGTTTCTTGCGGTCTTCGGCGTCGATCAACTGACGAATCAGGGCGCGAATCGCGGTGGAGGACGCCGCGCCGCCGGTGTCGGTGGAAACATGACTACCAAAGAAATACTTGAGTTCGAATACGCCCCTCGGCGTCGACATGAACTTTTGTGTCGTGACCCTGGAAATTGTGGATTCGTGGAGTTCGAGCTGCTCGGCTATTTCCCGAAGTGTGAGTGGCCGCATCGCCACGTCTCCATAATCGAAGAACTGGCGCTGCTGGTCAACAATGGCTTGCGACACCCGCAGGATCGTGTCGAAGCGCTGTTGCACGTTCTTGATCAACCAGCGCGCTTCCTGCAGCTGGCTGGTCAGTGCGCCGCCGGAGCCGCGGTTCTGCTGGAGAATGCTGGCGTACAAGGCGTTGACCCGCAGGCGCGGCATCGCGTCGGCATTCAGTACCGCCGACCAGCGGCCGCGGTGTTTGCGCACCACGACGTCGGGCACCACGTATCGCGTTTCCTGGGTGGAGTACTGCGAACCGGGATGCGGGTTGAGCGTGCAGATCAGCGCATGGGCTTCGCGCAGTTCGTCGTCGTTGCAGCCGGTGCTGCGCTTGATGCGCGCGAAGTTGCGCTCCGCCAGCAATTCGAGGTGCTCGCACACGACCACCCGGGCAAGATCGCGGACCGGCCCGGGGGGCAGGGCCTTGAGCTGCAGGTCGAGGCATTCCTGCGGACTGCGCGCGCCGATGCCGGATGGTTCGAGGCTTTGCACCTGGTGTAGCGCGATCGAGAGGTCTTCGAGGTCGAACTCGAGTTCGGGCGGCAGGAGCGCCAATAGCTCTTCGAGCGACTGGTTGAGGTAGCCGTCGTCGTCCAGCGCCTCGATGATGAAGCGTACCAGCGCCCGGTCACGATCGCTGAGCGGCGCGAGACTCACCTGCTGGTCGAGATGGTCGCGCAGGCTGGCCGCCGTCGCCTGAAAATCCTGAAAATCGCTGTCGTCCTCGTCGTCGCGGTTCTGGCTGCCGCCCGTGCCGCTCGTCCAGTCGCTACCGTCCTCGAAGCTGGTGGCCTCGCCACTGTCCTCGCGGGACTCCGGCGTGGTGCTGTCGGCCGGGGCGGACGAAGTGTCGCCTTCATGCTCGCCCGCGTCGGTGCGCGGTGGCTCGCTGCCCGCCGCGCGATAGTCGCCACCGTCGATGTCTTCGCGCTCGAGCATCGGGTTCTCGAGCAGGAAGCGTTCGATCTCCTGGTTGAGCTCGAGGGTCGACAGTTGCAGCAGCTTGATCGATTGCTGCAGTTGTGGCGTGAGCGTCAGGTGCTGCGAGAGCTTGAGCTGGAGGGATGGCTTCATGGCGGTTGGGGATCGAGGCGCTTCAGAGCCGGAAATGTTCACCGAGATACACTTGGCGCACCTGTTCGTTGCGCACGATCTCGTCGGGATGGCCGCTGGCGAGAACGCTGCCCGCGCTGATGATGTAGGCGCGGTCGCAGATGCCCAGGGTCTCGCGCACGTTGTGGTCCGTGATCAGCACGCCTATGCCGCGTTCCTTGAGGAAGCGGATGATCTTCTGGATGTCGAGGACCGCGATCGGGTCCACACCCGCGAAAGGTTCGTCGAGCAGGATCAGGCGGGGGCTGTTCGCCAGCGCGCGCGCGATCTCGCAGCGCCGGCGCTCGCCGCCCGACAGCGAGATCGAGGGGTTGTCGCGCAGATGGGCAATGCCGAGTTCTTCGAGCAGTTGTTCCAGCCGGGTTGCGATGTCGTCCTTGCCGAGTCCCTGCAGCTCCAGAACCGCCTTGATGTTGTCGGCCACGCTGAGCTTGCGGAAAACGCTCATCTCCTGCGGCAGATACGACAATCCGAGGCGCGCCCGGGCATGGATGGGCAAATGGGTGAGGCGCGCGTCGTCGAGGGTGATCTCGCCGTCGTCCGCACGCACGAGCCCCACGATCATGTAGAAACAGGTTGTCTTGCCGGCCCCGTTGGGGCCGAGCAGTCCGACCACTTCGCCGCTGCCGACCTCGAAACCCACGTCGTGGACGACGGTGCGCAGTTTGTAGCTCTTGCGCAGGCCCTTGACCTTAAGCAGACTCATCCGGATTCTCTTTTAGCAGCCTTGTTATCGTATCCGCCGAAAAACCACGACCCTGTAGGAATCGCGCCTGTTTCGCCCATTCTGACCTGTCCTGCGGGGTCTTGCCAAATTTGCCGGCCCACACCGCGCGGGCGCGATCGATTTCGCTCGCGTCGGCTTCGAGTGCCAGCGCGTCTTCGATCACGTCGCGCGCCAGCCCGCGGCGGGCGAGCTCGTGTCGAAGGCGCGCCAGCCCGAAGCGCGCGGCTTTCGAACGGATCCATGCACGTGCGAATCGCTCGTCCGACTGCAGGCCGAGCTCGCCAAGCCGTGCGAGCGTCGCGTCGATTTCGTCGGCGCTGCCGTGCGCGGCCAGTTTGCGGACCAGCTCGCTGCGCGAGTGCTCGCGCAGGGCGAGCAGGCGGATCGCTCGTTCGCGCAGGCTGGGGCCGGCTCCGGACATGTTTGCTGCCGTATCAGCTTTCGCCGGGGGCTGCAGCATCGGCCTTGATCGTGGCCATTGCGTTCAGGCCGACCGTTTCGCGGACCTTGTTCTCGATCTCGCGCGCCAGTGCGGGGTTGTTGCGCAGGAACTCGCGAACGTTGTCCTTACCCTGGCCGATTTTCTCGCCGTTGTACGCATACCATGAGCCGGACTTGTCGACGATCTTGTGGGTGACCCCGAGATCGATGATCTCGCCTTCGCGCGAGATGCCTTCACCGTAAAGAATGTCGAACAGTGCTTCGCGGAAGGGCGGGGCCACCTTGTTCTTGACCACCTTGCAGCGGGTTTCGGAGCCGATGACCTCGTCGCCTTTCTTGATCGTGCCGATGCGGCGGATGTCGACCCGCACCGAAGCGTAGAACTTGAGCGCGTTGCCGCCGGTGGTGGTTTCGGGGCTGCCGAACATCACCCCGATCTTCATGCGGATCTGGTTGATGAAGATCACCAGGGTGTTGGTGCGCTTGATGTT